>ENA-UPAD01002495-UPAD01002495.1-bioreactor-metagenome-genome-assembly--contig:-NODE-2495-length-13155-cov-415.242214_pt1 | contig 13155 bp, 7 predicted proteins | sample MGYA00238179_ERZ772710 | MGnify/ENA primary metagenome ERZ772710 (study PRJEB29004, sample SAMN07631245) | bioreactor metagenome | isolation source: Switchgrass digestor | place: USA: Dartmouth...
CGGCCATGGGTCTGCCACGACCATCGGTTATGAACGGGAAAACAACCCATGGCTGAGAGGTTGATTTTATGTCCGATATTCTTGAAAAAATACGCCAAAACCCTGTTATAGCAGCGGTAAGGAAAGAACATGATATCGATGCGGCGATAGCCAGCGCGGCGCTTACCGTTTTCATACTGAACGGCGATATTTTCAATATAAAGTATATGGTCCGCAAAGTGACAGAAAGCGGCAAGAATGTATTTGTCCATGCGGATTTCCTGGAAGGGCTCGGCAGGGATAACAAGGCCATCGACTACATTGCGGCGGAAGTCAGGCCGACGGGCATCATAAGCACCAGGAGCAGCATCGTCAAGTATGCCAGGGATACGGGCATCTTCAGTATCCAGAGGTTCTTTCTCGTAGACAGTTTGTCCTGTGAGACTGCGGTCAAAACGGCCCATTCGGTGAACCCGGACGTTGTGGAAGTGATGCCTGCTGTGATGCCCGGGGTCATCAGGAAGATATGCTCGGAACTGCCGATGCCGGTTATAGCAGGAGGACTGATCGAGACCAAGGACGACATCATAGAGGTCCTTAGGTCAGGGTGCATTGCGGCGTCCACCGGGAAAAAGGAACTGTGGGACATGTGACTGAACGGGCAGCGGTACCGCTGTACATGCGTCCGTTTATTTTTGCAGGACTGTTGCAAATGAAGGAGTCCGGGTATATAATATAAGCAGGATCAAAACTCAATAAATATGTGAGGAGAACAGGAGTCACATTAAATAACGGCGTCATGCCTTTGTTTAGTGTGGCTTTTTTATTTGTCTCCGACCTGAAACGGGGGTGGAAATGTGGTTTATGACGCAGCAGTAATCGGGGCCGGTGTGATCGGGGCATTGACTGCCAGGGAGCTATCCAGGTATGACCTGAAGATCTGCATAATAGAAAAGGGCGCCGATGCGGCCTGTGGCGCCAGCAAGGCAAACAGCGCAATAGTCCATGCCGGCTATGACCCTGTGCCCGGGACCCTCAAGGCGAGGTTCAACGTGAGAGGGAACCGGTTGTTTGAGAGCATATCAAAAGAGCTTGACTTGCCTTTCAAAAGGATAGGGTCGCTTGTACTGGCATTCGACGAAGCCGGCATGGATACCGTCAGAGAGCTTTATGAACGGGGCATGAGGAACCAGGTGCCGGGGCTGCGGATACTCGATTCGTCTGAAAAGGTCAGGGAAATCGAGCCAAACATCGCGCAGGAAGCCGTCGGAGCGCTGCATGCCGCGTCCGCGGGGATAACCTGCCCGTATGAACTGGCGTATGCCGCCGCTGAGAATGCAGTATCAAATGGGACAGAGCTTATGCTCGAATCAGAAGTTATCGGTATTTCGTTCAGCAACGGCATTTTCGGGATAGAAACCAGCCGTGGCACGGTTTACAGCAGATATGTCGTAAATGCCGCAGGTTTGTTTTCAGATGCTGTTGCCGCAATGATAGGCGACAGGTCCTTCCGGATAACGCCAAGGAAAGGCGAATACATGCTGCTTGACAAAAGCCAGGGGAACCTGGTGAGCAGTGTCATATTCCGGACTCCGACGGACAAGGGCAAGGGGATACTCGTGGCCCCGACAGTCGACGGAAACCTGCTCATAGGTCCGACGGCCGAAGATGCGGATGACAGGGAGGACCTTTCTACTACTTTCCGGGGCTTGCAGGAGGTGGCAGAAGGCGCGCTGAAACTGGTAAGCGGCATCGACCTGAGGCAGGTAATAACTTCTTTTGCCGGGCTTAGAGCCGTCCCGTCAGGCCCGGATTTTATAGTATCCCCGTCTCCGGCCAACAGCAGGTTTATAAACGCGGCAGGCATAGAATCTCCGGGATTGACCGCCGCGCCGGCAATAGCGGAATATATCGTCGGATTGCTGGGAGGATCCGGTCTCGAACTGAAGCCGAGGAAGGACTTCGATCCTTCCAGACGGGCAATTGCAAGGTTTTCTGAAGCATCCGACGGGCAGAAGATGGAACTGATCAGGAAAGACAGAGCATACGGAAGGATCGTATGCCGCTGTGAGATGGTCACTGAAGCTGAAATTACGGAAGCGATCCGGAGACCTGCGGGAGCGAGGAACGTGGATGCGGTCAAACGCAGGACGAGAGCGGGCATGGGAAGATGCCAGGGAGGATTCTGCACTCCAGGGATCGTTGAGATCCTTTCGCGTGAGTTGGGCATTCCGATGGAAAAAGTGACTAAAAAGGGAACAGGATCCGAGCTGCTCACAGGGAAGACAAAGGAGGTCCACTAAATGGATAACAGAGTTTTTGCGGACGGAAAAGGGATCATGGAGGAAACAGGCATCGGGATCATGAAGGAAGCGGACATCGTCATCATAGGAGGCGGGCCTGCCGGGATGGCAGCGGCTGTCGAAGCGGCCCGCAGCGGTGTAAAGGATATAATGATACTGGAACGCGACCAAAGGCTCGGCGGGATACTGCAGCAGTGCATCCATAACGGATTCGGCCTCCTGTTGTTCGGAGAGGAACTGACAGGACCGGAATACGCCGGCAGGTTCATCCGGCAGGTAAACGAGCTTGGCATCGAAGTGAAGCTTGATACGATGGTGCTTGATATTGCGGGGGATAAAACCGTCACCGCCGTCAACAGCGAGGACGGGCTGATCAAAATAAAGGCTAAATCAGTCATACTGGCTATGGGCTGCCGCGAAAGGAGCCGCGGAGCGCTGAACATACCGGGGTCAAGGCCTGCCGGTATATACACGGCAGGTACCGCGCAGCGGTTTGTCAACATCGAGGGGTATATGCCGGGCAGAAAGATCGTGATACTTGGATCCGGGGATATAGGGCTCATCATGGCCAGGAGGATGACCCTCGAAGGCGCCGAGGTAAAGATGGTTTGTGAGATCATGCCGTACCCGGGAGGATTGAACAGAAACATAGTGCAGTGCCTTGACGACTTCGGGATACCGCTGAGGCTGAGCACGACGGTGGTCGGAATACACGGCAGGGAAAGGGTCGAAGGCGTCACCGTTGCGAAGGTGGATGAAAAAGGCAAGCCCGTCCCGGGGACATATGAATACGTGGAATGCGATACACTGCTCCTTTCGGTGGGGCTGATCCCTGAGAACGAGATCACGAAAGCCGCCGGTATCGATATGGACGGCGCCACGTCAGGCCCGTTGGTCGATGAGTATGCCCGGACGTCACGCGAGGGCATCTTTGCCTGCGGCAACGTGGTCTATGTCCACGATCTTGTGGACCATGTGACGATGGAAGGGTACAGGGCGGGTAAAAGCGCTGCGGAGTATGTGTCCGGTAAGAGCAAATTCCAGGCGGACACCGGAAGCAAATATCTTACGGAGCCCGGAAGCAATTATTCTGTTGTATCTGGGGGCAAATGTCCTGCAGAGCCTGGCAGAGATTGCTCTGCGGAGCATGAAAGCATATATTCTGCGGATAATACGGGCTTGATCCGGCTGAACCCCGGGAAAGGGGTCAGATGCGTCATCCCCCAGTTTATTCATAAAGACTGCAGGGACGATGTGAAAATATTCTTCAGGGCCGGGGGCATATACAGGGATGTCCGGATCGAAGCGGTTTCGGACGGCAAAGCGCTCCATTCACATAAAAATAAGATCGTTGCTCCCGGCGGGATGGAAAGCATGACGATCAAAGCCGAAAAAATCCGTGGATCGTCGTCCGGCTGCATAGAGGTCAGGATCGAGCAAAGCGAGAAGGAAAATACTGTTGTCGGGTTGGACAGGGATCTGCCTGCGGGCAGCTGCAGGGAACTGACCTGTATAGTGTGTCCAGTTGGCTGCAGGATCAGCGCGGCCATGGATGAAAACGGGGAAGTGACGGAAATCAGGGGCAACAGCTGCCCGAGGGGAGCATCCTACGCAAGGGCGGAGTGCACGGATCCCAAAAGGATGGTCACATCGACCGTGAGGATGAAAGACGACGGCTTGCCGCCGGTGCCTGTCAAAACCGACATACCGGTGCCAAAAGCCATGGTGATGGACTGCATGAGGGAGATAAACAGGTTCAGGGCTTCCGCGCCTGTCAGGGAGGGCGATGTGCTGATAAGAAACATACTTGGGACAGGCGCCAGCGTTGTCGCCGCCGGCGGTACTACTCCCTCATATTGACAATAAAGTATATTGGGATTAAAATAAAACGAGGCGGCAAAATCAGGCATTAGTGTTGTATTCTCTCGTCTCTGACTGGCTCATTTGACGGGAGTTTTATTTATTTATCGGAAAACCGGGGAAAGATAGTTCCGGACATCAAAGATCATACTGAATGCCGGATTACATATTGGGAGGTAGCCATGAAAATTCAAGCGCCAAAGGGAACACGCGACATACTTCCTTCTGAGATCCACAGGTGGCAGTATGTGAGCAGGGTATTTGCCGGACTTTGCGACTGCTTCGGATACAAGGAGATAAGGATACCTGTATTTGAACATACTGAACTGTTTCAAAGAGGTGTCGGAGATACTACCGATATAGTACAGAAGGAAATGTACACCTTTGACGACAAGGGAGGCAGGAGCGTCACGCTCAGGCCTGAAGGCACAGCCGGCGTAGTGCGCAGCTATATCGAAAACGGGATGTATTCACTGCCGCAGCCAATCAAGCTTTATTACGAGATCACGGCTTACAGGTACGAGAACGTCCAGAAAGGGCGGTACAGGGAGTTCCACCAGTTCGGCGTGGAGGCGTTCGGCGCTCCAGGGCCCGAGATCGACGTGGAAGTCATCAGTCTCCTCCATATGTTTTTCAGGAAACTCGGACTGAGGCAGACCGGCCTCAATATCAACAGCATAGGCTGTCCGGCCTGCAGGCGGGCTTACCATGAGAAGCTGAAGGATTATCTCAGGCCCCACCTGGACGAACTTTGCGGCGACTGCAGGAACAGGTTCGAGAAGAACCCTCTGAGGATCATCGACTGCAAGAACGAGAAATGCAGGAAGTTCATCGACGGGGCGCCTCTTCTGCTTGATAACCTGTGCGATGACTGCCGCCTGCATTTTGAAGGCCTCAGGTCGGGGCTTGACAACCTTGGGATCGTCTACGCCATAGATCCGACGATCGTCAGGGGCCTTGATTACTATACCAGGACGGTATTTGAATTCGTTTCGGAGAACGGAGGATCACAGGGCACGATCTGCGGCGGCGGAAGGTATGACGGGCTGGTAGAGGAGTGCGGAGGACCTTCTGTACCAGGCATCGGGTTTGCGCTCGGAGTGGAGCGCCTGCTGATGGAGCTGGATGCCCAGGGAGTGGTCATTGCGGAGCCGCCGGCGCCTGACATTTACATCGCGCCCCTGGGACAAAGGGCTGTGGACCTTGCAATGAGTATGGTCCACGAACTCCGGAGCAACGGAGTGAGGGCCGAAACGGACCTGATGAACCGGAGTCTCAAGGCCCAGATGAAATATGCCGATAAAAAGAGGTTCTCTTATACGATCGTTATCGGCGACGACGAGATCGAAGCCAACAAGGGCGTCCTAAGGGATATGAGGACCGGGGATTCGAAGGATGTAAGCCTTGATTCAATAGTTGACAGGCTGAAGAACCAGGCCGGCCAGGCAAAGTAACGCAGCGTTCAGTCGCGGCTTTGCTTTTGTCTGCGGTCCGGCGCATCAGGCCAGTTGGCTAAGCGGCCCGGATCAGTTTTACGGTTTTAAGTTGTTTTGAAACTCAAGATACAGTTTTGCGTTCAGAATAGGAGATGGCTTATGGGAGAGACGATCTACGGCATGAAAAGGACCCACATGTGTACTGAACTCAGTGCGGCAGACGTGGGCAAAAAGGTAACGGTAATGGGATGGGTCCAGAAGCGGAGGAACCTCGGCAGTTTGCTGTTCATCGACCTGAGAGACAGGACGGGTATCGTGCAGCTGGTTTTCAACGACCAGACCGAAAAGGAACTGTTTGAGAAGGCTGAAACAGTAAGGAGCGAATATGTTATCGCAGTTTCCGGCGAAGTGGCGCGGAGGGCGCCGGAGGCCATAAACCCGTCCATGAAGACAGGCGAGATCGAGATACTTGCCAGTGAACTGAGGATCCTGAGCAAGGCGGAGACGCCTCCGTTCCATATAGAAGAAAATTCTGACGTGAACGAAGCCATGAGGCTGAAGTACAGGTACCTTGACTTAAGAAGGCCCGATATGCAGGCCAACCTGATGCTCCGCCACAAGGTGGCCAAGGTGGCAAGGGATTATTTCGACCAGAACGGTTTCCTGGAAATAGAGACGCCGGTACTTATAAAGAGTACGCCGGAAGGGGCAAGGGACTATCTTGTCCCCAGCCGGGTGCATCCGGGCAAGTTCTATGCGCTGCCCCAGTCGCCCCAGCTGTTCAAGCAGCTTCTGATGGTGGCCGGCTACGACCGTTATATCCAGATAGCGAAATGTTTCAGGGACGAGGACCTTAGGGCCGACAGGCAGCCCGAATTTACGCAGATAGACCTTGAGATGTCTTTCGTCGATATGGACGATGTTATCACGGTGAACGAAGGATTCATAAAGAGGGTCTTCAAGGAGGTGCTCGGCGTGGAAGTCGATACTCCGTTCCTGAGGATGCCGTACCAGGAAGCCATGGACAGGTTCGGTTCGGACAAGCCGGACATGAGATTCGGCATGGAACTGGTGGATGTTTCCGGTCTCGTCAAAGGCTGCGGTTTCGGAGTATTCTCCAACGCAGTTGCGAACGGCGGCAGTGTAAGGGCCATTAACGCAAAGGGCTGCGGAAAGTTCAGCAGGAAAGAGATCGACAGCCTGACCGAGTTCGTAAAGACTTATGGGGCAAAGGGCCTTGTATGGTTAGCCGTGGAGGAAAGCGGCATCAGGTCTTCGATAGCCAAATTCTTCAGCGAAGAAGAAATGGATGCGCTTCTGAAGAAGACATGCGCGGAACCGGGCGACCTTATCCTCTTCGTTGCGGATAAGAACCAGGTGGTATATGACTCTTTGGGCGCGCTGAGGGTCGAGATAGCAAAAAGGCTGGGCATCCTGAACGACATGGAGTACAGGTTCCTGTGGGTCACGGAGTTCCCGCTGTTCGAGTTCGACGAGGAAGAGAACCGGTGGGTAGCAAAGCATCATCCGTTTACTTCGCCCATGGATGAAGATATAGAGTTCCTTGAGAGCGATCCCGGAAGGGTGCGCTCGAAAGCTTACGATATTGTGCTCAACGGCACGGAGATCGGCGGCGGCAGCATAAGGATCCACATGCAGGACCTGCAGCAGAGGATGTTCAGGCTTCTCGGGCTTTCCCGGGAGGAAGCGCAGGCCAAGTTCGGATACCTTCTCGAAGCGTTTAAGTACGGCGTACCGCCGCACGGCGGCATGGCATACGGCCTTGACAGGCTTGTTATGCTCATGGCCGGCAGGAACAGCATAAGGGACGTCATTGCGTTCCCGAAGGTACAGAATGCGTCAGATCTCATGATCGAGGCGCCTGACGCCGTCGATCCGAAGCAGCTTGAGGAACTGCATCTCAAGGTAACCGACTGAACCGGTAAGTATCGGCCGGACATGCGTTCAGGTCCGGCATGATGTAATATTAAGATTTCAGGAGATACGGGGATGACCGGAGAAAACGAAAAAAACGTAAAGCCAGGGAATTCAGGGAATAATGAGACGGCCGGCAAAGAGACGAACGGCGGCAAAAAAGCGGTAAACGAAGCGCTGGACTGGTTTGTCCATATAGCTCTTGCAGTGATCGTGAGTTTGCTCATAGTCACGTTCGTTGCGCAGAGAACGATAGTCCACGATATTTCGATGGAACCCACGCTGACCGAAGGCGACAACGTGCTGGTGGAGAAGCTGGGGCCGCGGTTTGGCTGGCTTAAGAGGGGCGACATCATAGTTTTCAGGTTCCCCGGGGAGAAAAAGCAGCTGATAAAAAGACTTGTAGCTGTCGAAGGGGACAGGGTGCAGGTCGTAGATGGAAAGTTGTATGTCAACGGGGAGCTGTCGTTGATCGGTCTGCCTGAGGAGCCGGATACTCCGCAGGGAGATTTGCCCGAATATACGGATCTTACGGTTCCTGAAGGAATGGTCTATGTACTTGGGGACAACAGGATGCACAGCATGGACAGCACTGATTTCGGCCCGATAGAAAAGAAGTGGATCGTGGGACGAGCCGTTTTCAGGTTTTACCCCTTCGGCAGGTTCGGCAGGATAGACTGAGGGCCGGGTATCCGGCTGTGTCGGCGGATTTCCGGCGCCAGGACGGGGCGATGGATTCCCAGGCGCCAGGATTAGCTGAAGGGATTCAGACAATGCAGGAAGTGCTGACGTATTTATGGTAATATCATTCGTGTATTTTGGGAGATCAGATGAGCAGGCTTTATCATATGGGCCTCGACGTAGGCTCTACAACGGTTAAGCTCGTTGTTCTTGATGAAAATGACAATATACGGTACAGCAAGTATCAGAGGCACTTTTCCGATATCAGGAAAACGATCTTTGAGCTTGTTGATGAAACCTGTGCAATATTTGACGACGACGACCTGACGGTGACGCTGACAGGTTCAGGGGGCATATCGGTGGCCCAGTGGCTTGGACTGCCTTTCGAGCAGGAAGTGGTCGCGGCCGCCGGGGCCGTTGAGAGGTTCATACCGCAGACCGACGTGGCCATAGAGCTTGGCGGTGAAGATGCGAAGATAACCTTTTTCAGGGGCGGTATAGAGCAGCGCATGAACGGCACCTGCGCCGGCGGGACAGGAGCGTTCATAGACCAGATGGCGTCGCTCCTTCAGACTGATGCCGCCGGGCTCAATGAACTGGCGGCAAGGCACAAGATAATTTACCCGATCGCCGCAAGATGCGGCGTTTTTGCAAAGAGCGACATACAGCCGCTGCTGAACGAAGGTGCGGCAAAGGAAGATATTGCGGCGTCTGTTTTCCAGTCTGTTGTAAACCAGACCATCAGCGGTCTTGCGTGCGGGAGGCATATTAAGGGGAATGTGGCCTTTCTCGGCGGTCCATTGTATTTCCTTTCAGAACTGAGGAAAAGGTTCATAGAGACGCTTGGGCTCAGCGATGAACAGGTGGTTTTTCCTGAAAATTCGCAGTTGTTCGTCGCCACGGGCGCCGCGCTGGCTTCTAAAAAAACGAAACCCATGAGTTTCAGGGCGCTTCGCAAAAAGCTCCCTGCCATCAGCGAGTTCACTGTCCGGGAAGTGGAAAGGCTTCAGCCTCTCTTCAGGGACGCGATCGAGCTGGATGAGTTCAGACGAAGGCACTCAAGGCATAAGGTTGCTAGAAAGGACCTGGCGTCGCATCGCGGCGCATGCTACCTGGGCATCGACGCGGGTTCGACGACGACGAAACTGGCGCTGATCGACCCGGAGGGGGCCCTGATGTATTACCACTATGGAAGCAATAAGGGCAGTCCGCTCAAATCGGTCATTAAGGAACTTAAAAAGCTTTATTCCGTGATGCCCGAGGGCGCGTGGATCGAGAACTCGACCGTGACAGGCTACGGAGAAGGACTTGTCAAAGCCGCTTTGCGCGTGGACCTGGGAGAGATCGAAACGATAGCCCATTACAAGGCTGCCGAGCATTTCCTGCCCGGTGTGGAGTTCATACTTGACATCGGCGGCCAGGACATGAAGTGCATGAAAGTCAGGAACGGCGTCATCGAGAACATCATGCTCAACGAGGCATGCTCGTCGGGATGCGGTTCTTTCATAGAAACATTCGCCAATTCGCTCAATATGAGCGTCGAGGATTTCGCAAAAGAGGCGCTGCTGGCGCAAAACCCGGTGGACCTGGGCTCCAGGTGCACCGTATTCATAAATTCCAGGGTCAAGCAGGCACAGAAGGAAGGCGCCACCGTAGGCGATATTTCTGCCGGCCTGTCATATTCCGTCATCAAAAATGCGCTGATGAAGGTCATAAGGATAAAGGACCCAAGGGAAATCGGAAAGAAGGTAATCGTACAGGGCGGTACTTTCTATAACCTTGCGGTGCTGCGAAGTTTCGAACTGATTTCCGGAAGGGAGGCAGTAAGGCCCGATATTGCCGGGATCATGGGAGCATACGGCGCTGCGCTGATTGCACGGGAGAGGGCGGCGGAAGGGCAGCGCAGCAGTATAATGGGCGCAGACGAACTGGAGAACTTTGAGACAGAGATATCGATGAAGCGCTGCGGGAAGTGCAGCAACAACTGCCTGCTGACAATCAACAGGTTTACCGACGGAAGGGTGTTCGTGTCCGGAAACCGCTGCGAGAGAGGAGCGGGCGGCGAAGCCGCGAAGCGTGACATCCCCAACCTGTTCGATTTCAAATACAGGCTGTTGAATTCGTATAAGCCGCTGGACGAAAAAGATGCTGTCCGAGGCGTCATAGGCATACCGCGTGTGCTGAACATGTACGAGAACTACCCTTTCTGGCATACGCTTTTCACCGAACTGAAGTTCAGGGTGGCGGTTTCGCCGCGTTCATCGAGGAAGGTATACGAGACGGGCATCGAGACGATGCCGTCCGAGTCGGTATGCTATCCAGCGAAGCTGGCGCACGGGCATATAATGAGCCTTGTCAATATGGGCGTTAAAAACATATTCTATCCGTGTATACCTTATGAGCGGAAAGAAGATGAAAAGGCCGACAACTGCTATAACTGCCCCATCGTGACGTCCTATTCCGAAGTCATAAAGGCGAATATGGAGATCCTCAGGGAAAAGGGCATCAATTACATCAACCCGTTTTTGCCGTACTTCGACAAGAAAGGCCTTGCGGAAAGGCTGTTTGAGGAACTTAAGGGGTTCGGCCTGACGAAGAAGGAAATTCAGGCGGCTGTAGAAAAGGCCTGGGCGGAAGACGAGAGGGTCAAGGCCGTTATCAGGGAAAAGGGCGCCGAGGTCCTTGAATGGATAGAAAAGACAGGCAGGAAAGGCATCGTGCTGGCCGGAAGGCCTTACCATATAGATCCGGAGATCAACCACGGCATACCAAACCTGATCACCGAACTTGGGATGGCAGTGCTGACGGAGGATTCCGTTGCACACATGGCGGAGGCGGCGCGTCCTTTGCGTGTGGTGGACCAGTGGATGTACCATACGAGGCTCTATGCGGCCGCGACTTTTGTCGGGACCAGGGACGACCTTGAGCTTGTGCAGCTTAATTCCTTCGGCTGCGGGCTCGATGCCGTGACGACTGACCAGGTGCAGGAGATACTGCAGGCGGCAGGCAAGATATATACGGTGCTTAAGATAGATGAGATAAGCAACCTGGGCGCTGCGAGGATCAGGCTGCGCTCCCTTAAAGCCGCAATGGAGGAGAGGAGCAGAAGCGGATATAAACGAAAGGCTGAGAAGTACGGCTTCAGGAAGGTGCCGTTCACAGACGGGATGAGAAAGCGCCATACGATCCTGGCGCCGCAAATGTCGCCGATACATTTCCAGTTCGTACAGGAGGCCTTCAGGGCGTCGGGGTACAATATCGAAGTACTGCCGTCCGTGGACAGGGCGGCTGTCGATGAAGGCCTGAGGCATGTGAACAACGACGCCTGCTATCCTTCGATCCTGGTCACAGGGCAGATCATGGAAGCGCTGAAATCCGGGAAATATGACGTGAATAATGTTTCCGTGATCATCACCCAGACCGGCGGAGGCTGCAGGGCGACCAACTATATAGGGTTTATCAGGAAGGCGCTGAAGGATGCGGGCTTTGGAAATGTCCCGGTGATTTCGCTAAATGCCCTGGGGCTTGAGAAAAACCCGGGATTCAGAATAACGCCGGGGCTTCTGAACAAAGCGCTGATCGCCCTGGTTTACGGGGACCTGTTCATGCGCCTTCTGTACAGGGTGCGGCCGTATGAGAAGATAAAGGGATCAGCGGACCGTCTCTACGAAAGCTGGATCGGCCGATGCATGGAATCGGTCAGAAGCGGGAAGCACAGCGTGTTCAGGCGGAATATCAGGCAGATAGTGGAGGATTTCGACAACCTGGAACTGGTCGATGTAAAGAAGCCGCGCGTAGGTCTTGTAGGCGAGATCCTCGTAAAATTCCATCCCACGGCAAATAACAACGTGGTGGAACTGGTCGAAAAAGAAGGCGCCGAGGCCGTCATGCCGGACCTGATGGACTTCTTCCTGTACTGCGCTTATGGGGCGATCTACAGGCGCAGATACCTTTCAGGCCCGCTCCTGGCGGAGCTGACCAACAGGGCGGCGATATGGGGGATCGAACTGTACAGGAGATATATGAAGCGTGTATTGGCCGCAAGCAAGCGGTTTGAGCCGCCATCCGACATTTATGAACTGGCGCGGAAGGCGTCGGAAGTGCTGTCACTGGGCAACTGCACCGGAGAGGGCTGGTTCCTGACAGCCGAGATGATCGAGCTGATAGAGCAGGACGCCGGCAATATAGTATGCATGCAGCCATTCGCCTGCCTGCCGAACCATGTGACCGGCAAGGGTATGATAAAGGCGTTGAAGAGAAAGTATCCGAATGCCAATATCGTTGCCGTGGATTACGACCCCGGAGCCAGCGAGGTCAACCAGGTGAACAGGATCAAGCTGATGCTGGCCGCCGCTTTCAGGGATATAAAAGTGTCCGGAGCAGAGGCAGAAGCCGCTGCCACGGCCGGGCAGGGATCTGAAGCGGCAGGCAAAGCTGCGGCAATGAGGAACCGGTACAGGGGCAAAAGCAGAAACAGCGATCCGGAAGGATTCATCGGCAGGAACATCAGCATCTGATCATTAACAGTATGGACTTCTTCAGGAAAGGAATAAACTGCAAAGACTTCGGCAACGACTCTTATATCAGTCGGCAGATCAACCTTCAGCCATAACTGAAACCCAAATAAAAACAGCGGCTCAAAACCATGAGCCGCTGTTTCGACACGTTCGTTGCGAGCCGTTTTTATTTGCGCAGCCTTTTTTTCTTTTTCATTGACGCCATTCTTTCATTGTGTTTTTTCAGCGAAAGATGCATTGCAAAAGCAAGGAGCCCGGTCAATACTATCAATGACAAAAAGAGTATCACCTGAGTAGACATCTTTTCCTGATCAACCTTTCTGTGTATATTTTATCGGTTCGGTTATCAACTATTATATCTGTTGTCCGGCATCAAATGCAATACATTTGACGGCGGGTATGTTTTGCAGCCGGGGACTGTAACCGGCTGCTCGCAATAAGATT
>ENA-UPAD01002510-UPAD01002510.1-bioreactor-metagenome-genome-assembly--contig:-NODE-2510-length-13065-cov-13.230208_pt1 | contig 13065 bp, 10 predicted proteins | sample MGYA00238179_ERZ772710 | MGnify/ENA primary metagenome ERZ772710 (study PRJEB29004, sample SAMN07631245) | bioreactor metagenome | isolation source: Switchgrass digestor | place: USA: Dartmouth...
TAATTAAAAACCAGAGCGAGTTCAAAAAAAACGTATCCTTTACCAAATTTTACTAAATAATAGATTTTATGTCAATACATTACATATTTTTAGCTTGACGGTTTGTTAATCTAAATGCAACACATATCAATTTCTTGTTTTAAAGGTAAGCGTGTAAAATACGACGGGTGTGTATTTCCGGGGTTCCCGTCGTCATCTTTTCGGTCGGGCCTGACCAAGAACAAACTGTCATCAAAAAAACTGTTTTAAGCGGCGTAAGCCGCTTTTTTAATAATTGTAAGTGCAACACTTGAAATTAAAAAAAGTCCATAGATGCTTTTAATTAAAGAATTATGTTAGAGACAAAATCCATATAAAGAGGGGCATCTATGAACTATAATCATCTTACCACAAAAGAACGTGTTTGTATAGAGGAATATTTGGTATAACGATAAAAGGTTGGCTAGTGCCAGTAGCAATTCCTATAAAGGAAAGATTGTAATTAATTAGGAAATGGTATTTACAAGCACGACGACGGGTAGCAATTCCTATAAAGGAAAGATTGTAATATGGTAGGATATGAAAATTTTACAATTATAAACAGTGTAGCAATTCCTATAAAGGAAAGATTGTAATGAAAGAGTATTTTAGATATAATCAGTTTGTAATTAATGTAGCAATTCCTATAAAGGAAAGATTGTAATAGATTGTGCTTATGTAAATTTGGTGGGTACAGTTGTAGCAATTCCTATAAAGGAAAGATTGTAATAAGAAGAAAATTTTGGCGAAATTTACACCGATTTGAGCGTAGCAATTCCTATAAAGGAAAGATTGTAATAACATTTTTTTAAATTTAATTTAGCTTTTAATTCATTTTTTCAGTATTTATTGTATTTTCCTATATTATCTTTAATTTTATATATGTCTATTTTTCGACCATTATCAAAAAAATTTCTTTTATCTGATATTTATAAAATAGTATATTGTGAGATGGTCGAAAAAAATTTAAAAATTATGAGATAATAGTTGTGTATGTAGATTTGACACCTAATATTTCTTGTCTTAAACATTTATGAGATGGAATAACATAAAAAATAATTTTATCTGATTCTTCATTGATAATCTTGGATAATTGTCCTTTTAAATCTTGAAAAGATTTTTCGGAAATTTCTCCTTCAAAAACTGAATTATGTATATGAAATAATTTTTGCCTTAACACCTTCATTACCTTTTCACAATTTTTTTATTTACATCATATGAAACAATAATATACATAAATTACCACTTCATTCTAAAACCCTTATATTGTTCCTTTAAATGGACATCATTAGTAATCTTATGAATTTCCCGACTGATGATACTTCGATATGAAAGTGATCTCTTTAAATTTACTTGTAAAATTGTTGATTTTAATAAATTCTCAAATTCTTTCAAATACAATATGCTTCCTGTTTTATTCAAGTATACTCCGCCTTTGTGTTCAACAAAGTGTTTTTCATTTATTTGATTTTTATTCAACATTCTAAAAACTAAACGATCAACAATAACTGGTTTAAATATGTCGGCTATGTCATATTGCAATCCCTCTGGGTCCCTAGTAGTTCCATGAATAAACGGGAGATTTATTTGAAGCCTAGATCTATATAAGATACTTCTAATTAATCCATAGAGAATTGCATAGCCATAACTTAACATTGCATTAATGCGATCAAGTGGTGGATTTGTTGATCTTGTGGCGAATTTAAAGTATGGATTATTGATAATCACATTGAAGGAACTGTAATAGATTTGTTTTATTCTCGCTTCATAAATCAATAATTGGCTCGTATCAAATTCTTCAGATTTAATTTCATCTTTTAAAACTGTAATCGATTCAATTTTTTCTCTTAAATCCTTTCCCTTTTTGTTATAGTATTTTAACAATGATAACATATTATGAACCGAAGAAAGAATTATCTCCTTTGCAATTCTATTTCTATGAAAATTATCTTGTATTGCATTCATATGTTTTATTAAATCATACCCTTTTATGGGATAGTTTGGATAATATCCGCCCAAATAATTACCATAATAGCTAAAAAACTGAACCGTAATATCATATTTATTTAACAGGGATATAGTATTCTTATTTAATGTAATGTGACCAAATATAAAAATTATATCAATTTGTTCAATTGGGATATAAACTTTATTAGTATCATTTGCTAAGACAAGACTATTGTCTTGTCTTAGTAAAGAACCACTTTTATAAAGATAAAACCGGCTTTTCATAATTAACCATACCGAATCCCATTGAGTTTTTTGACCCAAGTCCTGTTGTCATTATCACATTAGCCAATCGTCTGTCAGTCAAATTAACAATGATTTTACAATGATAAGCATTATAAAATGTATTCCTAAAATGAACTATTTTTTTCTTGATATTTTTTATGTTTACTATTTCAAAATTAGGTAATTCTTCTTCATAACATAGATAGAATTTTTTTGCCAAATTGTTTTTTAATAAATTTGTGAATTCAATGTCGGAAGGATCGAAATAAATGGTCTTCTTGTTTTCTGTTTTATAACAAACAATGGGTGAACAGGTGGAAAATACACACGCATCGTCAATGATTTTAATATTGTCATCTAATAAATCATAGCCTAATACATCAATAGTATTTTCTCCCAATAAAATTTTATTGTTCCAATTTAAATGTTCAATAAATTTAATTATTAGTTCTTGGTTAAAAGATGTAAAATCAAAATAACCATTCTCCAAAAAAAGTAACTTTTTTTCATTTTTCAGATATCTTGCCTGCGCATAAATTTCTGAAAAGGTAAACAACTTGAAAGGACGATTGTCTATCCTTTTACCTACATCATGCAAATCTGTTATTTCATCTGAATACCCCAATGAATGATAAATTAATCCTTGCAATAAACTGTGGTAATGCACTGATATTTTATTGTTGATAAGTCCTAGGTAAATCCTTACTCGCATCTGATTGCTCTTCCCCCGCCCAAAACATTATTCCTGCCAATACCCATGTCTAATAAGACTAGCGGATAATTTCTGACATGAAAAGATCCAATATGCCCTGATAACTTAAATCTTTTCCCGTTTATCAGATAAACTCTCCTGTCATTGGACCTAATCGTTTCAAGTTCATTGATTTCAAGGTTAGGGCTGAAATCAGCTTTATATTGTATATTATAATATTCTAACATTTCATTTATATTTTCATTTATATTAAAAGGGTTTATAACGGTGAGTTTACCTTCATACAAGTTCTTTTCATCGCATTTAATTTCACCTTTTCTGGTTTTTTGGAAATATACCCCAAATAAATTATTACAACTTTTAAAGAAACCGTCAATGAACTCAATATATAAAGACGCATCACCAATCAAAAAGAAAGAAATATCCAGAACATCATTCCTTTTATACTTGGTTTTCTCAAGGCAATTCATGTTAACTAAGATAGCGGGATATTGCGTAAACTCCTGACCAGAAATGTAAAAATAAACACATGAATCTGTAAAAAAGCACGATTCACATTGTGTATCACCCAAACATGCGTGAGTTTTAATACCCCGATAAATAGATTGGATGAAATGGAATTTTGGGTTTTTATTGAATTCTGCGCCGAAAGGGAAGCGAATGGCATAATCGACTCTGGTAATCATTATAATTCATCAATCCTTATAAAACCAAACGGTGTTGTTCCCATTCCATTTTTCACAATCAAATTCATCGTATCAATTTTAGGAACTGTTTTCTTTTTTGGATCGGGAGAGAAAAATTCTGTGAAATATTCTCGGTATAATTCCCCAAAAGCATTGCCATATGATTTGGCAAAAAAGTTTGTAAATTTGCCGATTTGCAGGATTATTTCATCTTTTTCAATATTCATTTTGACGCTATCTAAATATTCTCGTAAGGAATTACTGTCTATTTCATTGTTATCACTATTATCAAGAAATTCCAGTTCTTTTTTAATTACTTCAAGCATAAATCTTTTGTTGGCTTTTGGAAACCAGTTTTTAAAATCCAGGATGCGTTTATAGATTTCATTTAAAATTAAATGTTTGATTCTTTTTTGGTAATGGAAAACATTATCGCTTAACCTATCCTTATTTTTGCTCTTGTCAATCTCCTCTTCCATTCCTTTTTTAATTCTATTCATGTAGTCTCTCGAGATTTCTAAACCGGTAAAAAGAAATTTAGATTCTGACGTTTCCCCTTCATCAATTACTTCAACAGACCCAATGGGTATAGTCTTACTCGCTTTTTTTCCATTTAAATATCGATTGGATTCATAAATAGAAATTGATGAGTCCTGAAAAATGACATCGTGAAAACCAACTAATTGCATAATTCCTTTCAGCTCGTTTGTTATGTCACTTATTTTCTTATTTAAGTTTTTTAAATGTTTATATTCATCTTTAGAGTTTCCGGAATTAATTTTTTTATAGGTTTCTTTAAAATGATTAGAATAGTATTTATTTATTTCTTGGTTTTCTAAAAAAATATCATGCCACAATACGTTTGAGACATACCCTTTTAGGGTTGAGCCGGGAATGTAGGGGGTTGAAAGGTTTTTTATATTTTCATTAATATTATTCACAAGGTTATTTTTTTCTGTCTTATTAATAACTGAATACAACGGAGTTTTAGATTCTAATTTTTGAAAATCAAGGTTTAATTTATCAAAAAGTTGTTTTTTAGAAACGGTAATATCCTTCCTTAATAATACATTATTTATGTTATCATCAAGAAATATCATCGAATCTCTTGAAGTCTTCAAAACATCTGAAAAACTATAGCGTTTGTTTTCATGAATACAGATAGAAAGATAAACATTTCCGCTGCTGATATGAACTGGTGATAAAACCGTTATTTTGCCCATTTCCCACCTCTAAAACAATAAACCTATAAAATTTTGATATATTTTCTTTCCATTAATCGTATCTTCGATTAAGGATCCGCTATAAAACTTCTCAGTTGAAAGTAGGCTTCCTTCTAAAAAGCCAATAACTGTTTTGCGATGACGCGTGGGAGATATTCCATTGAACTTATTGTGAAATACTTTAAGCTGATAAGTGGATTTGCTTAAATCAACATATTCGTCTCCAACCGATTTGGAAAGCAATAATTTTACGCCCAGTTTATTTTCAAATTCATTTATCTGATCGAGTTTAACGATATCAAATAAATTATAACCAACTGATTTATTTCCCCCTAAAGACAGGTATCTCATACTAGTAAAAACATTCTTAATTTTTTCAACTTCTGAATCATCCTCAATTCGGATATATGCTTGAAACATCATTGACGGATGAACATAGGTGACATAATTATAAAATAATTGTTTTTCCTCTCCCTGCTTAGAGTTTCTAATACGCATTTCCTTATAAAAAATTCTATTAGGTATCTTTGCTTCACTTTTTTTTTGAAGAAATAAATTTTCTCCCGAAAAAAAATAATCTTCATTAATGATTCTTTGATAAAAGTTTTTCAAAAATTCCTGAGGATTTGATTGGAGATCATTATAAATTCCAATGGAAATATATTTTATTTTTTTTGAAAGTTTGAAGACGCCATGATTGACTTCATTTATATCTTTAAAGCGTTCAAATTGTAAACCTATGGGCATCGGTAAAAAATCTTGGGGGAAAAATGATGATAGAAAGAAATATGGTTTTGTAGATTGTTTATGTAACATTTTTTCGAGTTCTGTTTCGCCATATATAGATTTGTAAGCATGACAAAAAGCCCCAAATAAAACTTGGGAATCAGGAATTTTTGTCATCGGACCTAATGGTTTAAAAATCGCCGAATATAAAGCCATAAGACTACTCTTTTCCCAGTTCTTTTCTGCTAATTTTTTTATACTCTACTTTTCCATACCCTCTACTACCACTTCCTCCCAAGAAGTTGTTTTCTAGATAATCAAACCCTTTTTTTATGAGATTTTCAAATTCACCATCTCTATCTTCATCAAGATATTGTACGATAAATTCCCCTTCGAAAACTGCCCCTGCTGGAACACGTTCTATAAACCTGGGTGATTCTGCTTTGCCTGTAGTTTTGTTAATTAAATTTTCAGCTTTGATTTCTGTAAAAAAACCTTGACCTAATTTGGATTCTAACTCTTCTTTAGATTTATTTGTTAATTTTAAATCACGAAAAATAACCCTGGTTAGTGGATTATTCTCTTTCGTATCTTTAGGCAAAGGTCCAAAAGCTTTTTTAATTAATGGATTATTCACATCATCCACACTTTCAAGTAACATTCTTATTTTACCTTTAAGAGAACTTCCGGGTATAATTGGTTGATTAGTGAGGGGGTTTTTGATTACCGGAGCATCAACTCCACCTATTCCAAATGACTCCTTGCTTCCGCCGATATGTAATCCAGTCCTTACAATCAATTGGTATTGAATGACGACTCTTTTAACGATATTCATGATTTCCCTCCTTCATAAAACTTATAATACGCCACTATAGCTTCTAAAAAGCTAATTAATGCTTTTATGTCATTTTTATCCTTTATCTTGTTTGGGTTTATACATGCCTTAAGCAAATTATAAAAACTTCTTGGGCAAATATTTCGACCTGCCGAATAGGCAACTAACGGGACAACTGAATATAAATGCTCAAGTGCTTTATTAAAGTCTGTATCATAATATGATTCAACCTCTTTTACCATCGCGAAATATTTATATAATTGGCTAGTATTTAATCTTCCGGATATTCTTAAATTTTTTGCGACCCTATCAGCTAAACCATCAGGCAGATTTACTCCAGCCGAAGTAAGCACCAATTCTAATTTAGAAAATGAATTAATCTTATCGATAATCTCATCAACTTGACCCGTTCTATGGGGATTTTGATTTTTCCTGCCTTTTTCTCGATTTGAGCCATACCTATCGCGTCCTAAATGTTCAAATGGTCTTTGTTTATTCATGATTTTTCTCCTCCCTAGTTTTCATTAAAGTGTATCCTAAAATGACTTTATATAACTGTAATGTTGACACATCAATGTCCTTTCTTATAAAAATGTTTTTAAGTTTTTCAAACCATTCATCTTTCACATTTCTTTTAATACTATAAGCAAGTTGAGGGATAAATCGATAAAAAGCATTTTTACTATCTTCTTTTTCTAGACAATTTAATATTGAAATGTAAATATTAAATAACCCGGTTCTCGATATTTTTTTGTCATTCAATGCGCTTGTAAATTCGATGATTTGATTTAAAACCTCCGGTATTGTTGAGTTTGGAATTACCTGATCGAAAATACCGACACTTTGTTTGTTTAAACTTGACTTTGCATTCATTAATTGGCGTTCCGCTCTTTCAACAGCAAACCGAATTGGCGAAGAAGGATGCATTATTTCTATACCGGCAGATAGATGAAGGCCAGGATTTTGGCCCGTATATTGCGAAAATTCTCTGTTAATATGGTCAACTAAATCCAGGGACATTGAAGCCGGAGAAATGATTACAAGATCATCACCGCCTGAATAATTGATATAAATGCTATTTTTATAATTAGGATGGGCGCATATATCAACTAATACTTTTGTAAAGAAGTAATCCATCATTCTGGAAAGCGTTAAAATTTTAGAGGATGTCTGAGTATCTTGTTTAATGCCTTTGCTGAATATGTATCCTAAATTATCAACATCCATTTTTATGACCGCAAGCTTGGGATCCCCTTCACTTTCCCTTGCAATTTCACCAAAGGTTAAACCCCTTACATTTGATCGGGCATAATATTTGATTTCCCCGATTGATGATGAATTTATCGATTGATAAAAGCAATTGGGGTTGATGCGAACTTCTTCAGAAAGGAAAATATTTATTTTCCCTAGTTCTCCGATGCTGATGGTAAAATCGGCATTAGTTTTGGATGCATCGCGGAAATCATATTCTATGACGAAACTATTTTTACGGGCAATAATCTCATCATTCAAGCGCAGCAAACTGTCACAAACTTGACACATTCCTTTTCCTTTTGCATCATTGGATTCACAAGTCGAACAAAGATTTTCCGTCTCTTCAGAAACATAAGAAAAATTCGGATTTTTAAATAATGAAAGAAACTTTTGCGATTTTTTAGATATCATTTTTTTACTGTCCCCATCCATCAATTCTTTAAAGGTTGACTTTTGCAAACCTTCTGGGGTTATCTCATTATAGGCTATTGAAAAGGAGATTTCGCCATTATGTAAATCAAAGATTGATTTTTCAATCTTGCTGTTGATATCCTCCATTTTTGACTCAAAATCGAACGAATTTTGAACTAATATTAAACCTCTTCCTCCGGCAGAGTACAAAATGTTTTCATAGGAGAGACCAAAGTAATTTACGATTGAGTAAGCTACAAAATCCGATAATATATTTAAATAAAAAGATCTAGTTCTCAGAGCTTTTGCAATATTCGGCTTTGTTTGCGTTCCCTCGGCTATCCGGTAAATAAATGATTGAATTCCTGAGGTATCGTATTCCACCAACACAAATGATGAGTCATGATTAGTTCTTTTCAAGCAGTTGGCGATTGCTGTTGTCAATTTCAGGTGATCAAAAAGGCTTACGGTTGAAAAATCCTCCGTATAGGTATTAGCGGGGATTGTGGCTGTATATTTTTTGATTATCGGATAAATAAGATGATGTAATTCTTCGTACGTTCTGTATTTTATTTTATTTATTTCATCTATCATCTCGTCAAACAACTTTTTATATTCCGCTTGACCTTCATTTTTATCCAATGTAGGCATTTGATTCGATGTCCTATAATTATCTAGTTTTGAGAGCAAGACATAAAGCGGCTTGTTTTTGTCTCCGGTTAAATTAATTTCATTAAAAATCGTTAATAGTCGCTTGGTAAAATGAGTCGATGTTTGTAGATGTAGCAACTCCTCTTCATCTTGATCCAATATTTCTTCTGAAGGATTAGGTTTTCGGTCATGACCGGATGCTATATGATCGGCTTTTTTTATTATGCTTTCTGTCGTGACATGGTGTTCGGCACTTTGTATTAAGAACGATTTGAATCCATCTTTGATATACTTGTCAATGAATTGAGCCGTATATGAAGCATGCCGATATGAACCTTTCCTTGTTTCAAATTGTTTATAAAAATCATTATTTTCGAGTTTATACCCTGTTCTTTGATAAAACTTTCCGATATCATGTAACAATGCCGCCAAAGTTACTTCCATTTTTAATCCACTCCCAACATTCTTTTAACTTCTTGATTCAAAATATCATAAATATTAAGGTAATTATCAGTCGCATCTTTTGGATAAATTACCTTAATGATAAATTCCAATTTTTCTATAAATTTTGACGAAGAATAACGGGTGTCTTTTATGAATTTCTCTTCCGTAATAACATCCAAACCATGCGCAATTGTATTTCTATTAATGGAAAATCGGTCCATGGCATTAAAGAAACTTACAATAGATTTTAAATCTTCATTTAGATTATCGCCTGATTTTTCGTCATCAATAAGATGGTTTATGATTATATTCAAATTTTTTATTGAAAAAAATGATTTTTCATTAAAATGTCCATAATTTATATCTAATTTATCTAATAATTGGGGATGCTTTTCTCGCAATTTGTCGCGCGATAGTTTTTCAATATCCTTATCCTTTTCTGATATACTATCTAAATTAAACTTTAGAATATTGCTGATGAAGCTCTTTTGTAATTCTATAAGTAAGTTATTAGCTCTAAAATACATATCAGTTATATAATTGTTTCTTTGAAGATTTTTCAACAAAAGAAAATATTCAATAATTTTTACCGCTTCCTGATTTTTTGATGGAAATAGTTGAATATTATTAAATGTTTTTTTTCCGATATGTCTTAGACTTTTTTCAACATCAATAGATTCTTGTCTTGTTTTTAAATGATGAAGTAATTTAATAATATTAGAATCATCTGGAGTAATATTCTTAAGCATGGCAACAGCTGCAAAATAATTATAATGTTCAATTAACTCAATAATTTGATTAATTCTTTTTACTTTAAATAAAGTTAACAATTTTACTTCATTACATCTTTTTTCTTTTCCAGGCTCATTATCTTCGTTAAAAAAGATTTGCGTTTCGATATCATAATCTTTGCTGTTTGTTGAAGATGGAGCCGCAGTTCCCTTCATTGGATTTGTAACCTGTATCGCAGTCATCCTTGGAATAATGTTATTGCTTACCAATAAACATAAATTCATCTTCATTTGAGGTGTACCCGAACTTATATTAATATAAATCTTCTCATTAGGGTGTTTTTCGGATATCCCCCTTAATTCTTCTAAAAATATGTCATATGATTTATCAAGATCTTGAGGCTCTTCCAGTTCATTTTCAATAAATTCATATTCTATTTTTCTGCCTGTTTTCTCAATAAAATCGTTGATTGCTTTCCTATAAAAATCATAGTTTCTGTGTTTCTGAGATATCCATTTCGTCAAAAAGAAATAAACATGTGTGATGTCTGGATAGTGCCTAATAATGTGCAAAGCTGGGCCATCATGATAATTCATAATTGGATCAGTATTTCCTAATGGTGCGAATAATACACTCATAAAATATTCCCCCTCAAAAATAAATAGATTCGTTAATTAAAAACCAGAGCGAGTTCAAAAAAAACGTATCCTTTACCAAATTTTACTAAATAATAGATTTTATGTCAATACATTACATATTTTTAGCTTGACGGTTTGTTAATCTAAATGCAACACATATCAATTTCTTGTTTTAAAGGTAAGCGTGTAAAATACGACGGGTGTGTATTTCCGGGGTTCCCGTCGTCATCTTTTCGGTCGGGCCTGACCAAGAACAAACTGTCATCAAAAAAACTGTTTTAAGCGGCGTAAGCCGCTTTTTTAATAATTGTAAGTGCAACACTTGAAATTAAAAAAAGTCCATAGATGCTTTTAATTAAAGAATTATGTTAGAGACAAAATCCATATAAAGAGGGGCATCTATGAACTATAATCATCTTACCACAAAAGAACGTGTTTGTAATAGAGGAATATTTAAGTTTTATTTAGGAGTAAACGAGATTGCCAAGAGATAGGGCAGATCTAAATCAACCATTTCTCGAGAGTTAAAAAGAAAATCAGTAAATGGGAAATATCTTGCTATCAGTTCCGAAAATCAATATGAAGAACGCAGAGCAAAATGTCATAAACCATTAAAACTAAGCAATACCCTTAAAGATTTGAAACATAAAGAAAACGTCAAAAGCCTAAAGAAACTTGAGGAAGATTCAACATCGGAAGACCAATTAAAGATAGACCAAAAGAAGCGCGCAAAAAAATCGTCCAGTGGGAGCTTGACACTGTTATTTCAAGCCGTGAAAAGGATAAAACATGCTTTGCAACATTCAACACTTCGAAAATATTATATTATTATCTAACCTTAAGATAAAAACAAGCCGAGATATAAATGATTGTCTTTCGGCTTTTATTATACGAAAAATTATATAATAAAAATTAACTTTGCTGTTCCTATATGTATTAGGGAGAGCATTTTTAATTGAAATAATCAATTTTTTTAGGTTATGTTGCAATTCCTATAAAGGAAAGATTGTAATATGGAAAAATATCAAGGGTTGAAATAATTAGACATCAGTAGCAATTCCTATAAAGGAAAGATTGTAATATAAAATAATTTGAAAAATGTGTTGACAAAAATTAAACGTAGCAATTCCTATAAAGGAAAGATTGTAATTTGTTGTAGATGAGGCAAACCAAAATGATGAATTTGTAGCAATTCCTATAAAGGAAAGATTGTAATACTATACAAGCAAGCAGGGAATTCGATTGTTGTAAAGTAGCAATTCCTATAAAGGAAAGATTGTAATATTATGAAAAAATTACTTCACGGACTCGATTATAGGTAGCAATTCCTATAAAGGAAAGATTGTAATACAAAAGAGATATTAAACCTGTATCTAACTCTTAGTAGCAATTCCTATAAAGGAAAGATTGTAATCTATATATAATCACTCCCTTTCACTCTCCTTTGCTTGTAGCAATTCCTATAAAGGAAAGATTGTAATATAATGATACAACCGAAATTATGAAGAAATTATTATAGTAGCAATTCCTATAAAGGAAAGATTGTAATGATGATAATCCGTTCTGAGGTGGCAAGATGGAAATCGTAGCAATTCCTATAAAGGAAAGATTGTAATTAGGATTAAATGATAGCCAAACAAAAACACAAGTTAGTAGCAATTCCTATAAAGGAAAGATTGTAATGTGATACTCTCCTGCACGTTCAAGGGCGTCAAGATGTAGCAATTCCTATAAAGGAAAGATTGTAATATGCCGAAAATTACACAAAGGCATCGAAAGCATATCTGTAGCAATTCCTATAAAGGAAAGATTGTAATAACATTTTTTTAAATTTAATTTAGCTTTTAATTCATTTTTTCAGTATTTATTGTATTTTCCTATATTATCTTTAATTTTATATATGTCTATTTTTCGACCATTATCAAAAAAATTTCTTTTACCTGATATTTATAAAATAGTATATTGTGAGGTGGTCGAAAAAAATTTAAAAATTATGAGATAATAGTTGTGTATGTAATTAAAAACCAGAGCGAGTTCAAAAAAAACGTATCCTTTACCAAATTTTACTAAATAATAGATTTTATGTCAATACATTACATATTTTTAGCTTGACGGTTTGTTAATCTAAATGCAACACATATCAATTTCTTGTTTTAAAGGTAAGCGTGTAAAATACGACGGGTTGTGTTAAAAAATAATCGGCTAGACTGATAAGTAAAGCCGATTTTTTTATTTTAATCTTAATTCAATCAGAAAACCTTCGATATATGGCAATATTTAGCTTAACTAAAACACGAAAAGTCAACAGTATAAGAACTAAGTGTGCTATATAACAAAATCAGAAAAATGACCATTTTTCAACCTATTTGGAATACTTATTTAAGCGATAAATTACAATTGTAAGTGCAACACTTAAACCTAAATAAAATAACCCATAGATGTTTCTTTATGGTAGAATTTTGTTGAAGACAAATCCACAAAAGTGAGGCATCTATGAGCTACA
>ENA-UPAD01002514-UPAD01002514.1-bioreactor-metagenome-genome-assembly--contig:-NODE-2514-length-13051-cov-628.772007_pt1 | contig 13051 bp, 11 predicted proteins | sample MGYA00238179_ERZ772710 | MGnify/ENA primary metagenome ERZ772710 (study PRJEB29004, sample SAMN07631245) | bioreactor metagenome | isolation source: Switchgrass digestor | place: USA: Dartmouth...
TTAAAACATCAGGATGATTCTTTTCTTCTTTTCCCTACAGTAAACTGACGCTATCCGATATGTTTCCTTTATTGCATTTTGTAAATACTTGTTGTTATAATGTACATGAAGCAGTTTGGATTGTAATTACTTAGCGTTTCGAATGAGGTGCGTAATGCATACATGCAGAAATACTGATTTACGTCCGACTGGCATTGATAAAGACAGTATAAGTGTCTCCAATGAATGGATACCGATCATTCTCTGCTCTGCCATCAATATTGCATTGCTTTCACTCCTGCTCAACGCATATACACATAAACAGCTCCAACTGAGTTTATTCGGTTTGACCATAGATTATTACATATTCGGCGGTTTCGCAGTCCAGGCACAGGTCCTCGTCAATACCTACCTTTCGATAAAGACGATGAAGAAAGGATTCATAGCCGTCGTTTTGCTGAATGTACTCGGTATCTGCTTTGCGGGTATCGGCGGCGTCCTGATTGCGGGACAGGTGACAGCATTGCCCGGGGTTGTGACATATTTCAGTTCGACAGTGATCTCGACAGTGCTCTATTATTTTAAAAAAGGCCTTCGTGACAACATACAGAGGCTTACCGAGCAGAGGGACGAGATAACATCGCTGTACCGGGAAATAAGCGCTTCCAAGGAGAAACTGAGCCAGCAGAATGAGCAACTGAAGTGGTACAACAAAGTCATGAAGGAAAATGAAAAGAAACTTGAGAGGCTTGCTTATTACGATCCCCTTACCGGGCTCCCGAACCGCAAGATGATCATTCAGAAGCTCGATATGCTCATACATTATTCCGAAAGGACGCAGGCCGGCTTTGCGCTGGTCTATATCGATATTGACAACTTCAAGGAAATCAATGACCTGATGGGGCACCACATAGGCGACATGCTCCTGAAAGAGGTTACGAAGCGGTGGAAATTAAGGCTGAACAGAAGTGACGTTCTCGGCCGAATGGAAGGCGATGAGTTTGCCATCATTATAAGGCGGGAGATGAGCAGCGAAGACCTCCTCAGATACGTGGAGTCTTTCAGGGATGCGATTTCCGATGTTTTCAGCTATGGCATGAAAGAGTTAAGAATAGAGGCGAGCTTCGGCATTTCAGTCTATCCGAAGGACGGGCGTACCACCGAAGACCTTCTGAAACATGCCGGCATGGCACAGGCTTATGTCAAGGCGTCGGGCAAAAAAGGCATAGAATTTTTCCGGCATGAAATGCAGAAGAACATGATCGAGAGGGTCCAACTGGAAGACGGGCTGAAATCCGCGATTATGAACCGCGAACTGTATGTGGTCTTCCAGCCGCAATACTCCTGCGAAACGCAGCAGATAAGAGGGTTTGAGACGCTGGTCAGATGGCGCTCGAAAAAGCTTGGGATGGTCAGCCCGGCCACGTTCATACCTATCGCCGAAGAGACGGGCCTGATTATAGACATCGGCGAGTGGATCCTGAGGACGGTCATCAATAAGTTCATAAAAGCGAAAGCGGCCAGCAGGGATTACAAATTGACCATAAACATTTCTGTTGTGCAGATAATACAGCCCTCTTTTGTTTCGATGGTAAAGAAGATCCTTGACGAGACGGGATTTGACGGGGGCCGCCTGGAATTTGAGATAACCGAGTCTGTGTTCATTTCATATCCTGAAAAGGTCATCAATACGCTCAAACAGCTAAAGGAGACGGGCATCAGCATAGCCCTCGACGATTTCGGCACCGGCTATGCATCGCTGAAGTATATCCAGATGCTGCCAATAGACACTTTGAAAATAGACAGGACTTTTGTCAGCGGGATCGGGGAAATGGAATCCGGCAATCAGATCGTCGGTTCAATAATCGCGCTGGCACACAGCCTGGGCATCCTGGTCGTGGCTGAAGGAGTCGAGAACATGGATCAGATGAACTATCTGAAAGAGCAGAAATGCGACTGCGTGCAGGGCTTTTTGCTCAGCATGCCGCTGGAAGGCGACCAGGTCGACCGGCTTATCGCGACGGCTTCGTAACAGTGCCCGGCACAATGTTCAGGCACGGCAGTCTTCAACTTCCGGTCAAAGTTACACGGCGCATGCTTTATATTATCTTTCTGTTCCGCATATAAATAAAATGGTAATCGCACCTTATCTTATATATTTCCTTGACCCAAGAGGTGTTTTTGTTGATCAGGTTAAAATTTTATGCGGTATATTGTTTTATTGTGCTTATATTGCTGTCAGCCATACAAATGATCATCGATGCCGGGGAAGAAAAGGCCCGGAATACCGCCGTACTGGATGAAAAAAGAGAATACACGGTATTCATCGAAATAGAAGACAAAACGTTGTATCTCCTCGACGGCAACACATATGTAAAGGAGTACAGGATCGCGTCCGGAAAATCCGGCTATCCGTCGCCGCTGGGATGCTGGACGATCATCGAGAAGGGCGACTGGGGCGAGGGTTTTGGAGGAAGGTGGCTGGGACTGGATGTGCCATGGGGGAAATATGGCATACATGGAACCAGGGAGAGCGGATCGATAGGCACCGCCGCCAGCCACGGGTGCATCCGGATGTTCAACGATGATGTGGCGGAGCTGTACAGCCTGGTGGATATAGGCACCGAGGTCGTTATCGTCAACGGCCAGTTCGGGCCGTTCGGGAGGAAGTTTGATGAGATAAACCCGGGAGACAGGGGAGCGGATGTTCTCGCAATACAAAGAAGACTGAAGCAGCTTGGATATTATAACGGGCCGTTGGACGGCATTTATGAGGACGGCATGAAAAAGGCGGTCCATCAGTTCCAGCGCGGCACAGGCCTTAAGGCGCAGAACACGATCGACCGGCAGACATGGCTGAACATGGGCTTCAGGGAGTTTGAGTGATGGTTCCTTGCTTAGATGCTCCGACATTACCTGCGCATCCATATATATCTTCATTTCAAAAGACATGCCTGATACACCTGAGAAAGTGGCGGGCTATTTTCTTTTCGGCTGACCTGGGTCAATTATATCCTGGCGATGATATAATTTATCTCGTTAATAATTAGTATATGCGGCGCATCAAATTGACAATTACAGGATGCTATTGTATAAATAAAGAAAGTACAGAGTATTACCTATATTTACCATATATGGAGGGCCGGTTATCTATGCCAACATTAAGCAAAAGGATTCATCCGCTGCAGATAAAAAACTCCAGAGCCCTGAGGATGCCTGTTATTTTTTTATTGGTTCTGAGCATTTTGTTCCCGACTTCATGCCAAAATTCGAATAATGCGGCCGATGACGGCAAAGACGATTCGAATGCCATAAAAAGATATGAAAAAACGGAACTTGGTGCGGCTGAAACGAATGGAGCCGATGGAGCAAATGTGATGAACAGGATAGTTTATTACAGTAAAATCGGCATGCTTGGTGAAAACCGCATTTTTCGCCTGCAGGAAAAACAGGACGGAAAAGTTATGTACCTGACGGACGGTGAGGGCAATGTCATAAAGGAAGAGAAATGCCCGAACAACTACTATTCATTCGATACCGACAACGAGGGCAGGATCTATATATATTCGGAAACAATCAATGAAGAAAGAAAATGTACCGAAATGAAGGTCTATGTATATGACCCTGATTTCTCCCTGGTCGATGAAATAGATCTCGGGTACGGTACATTGACGAACGGGGCGTTCAACCTGAAAAACCTTGATATAGATCCGAACAGGAGGATAATTCTGTCTGAACCGTACAGCGAAATCAAGGTATTCGATTTTAACGGCAAGTTAATCAATACGATCGAATATTGTGTTATCGATCTTGATGTCGAAGAAGGAGGCAGACTGCTGACCCTGGGTTTAAGAGACCAGATCCGGCATGTGATATCCTTCATCGATCCGACAAATGGAATAATGAAATGGGAACACGAGCTTGACGGATCAGGATACAGCGCAGTGGTGTACAACAGGTCGGATAAAAGCATATATATTGCCGACGGGAAAGGGATCTTCAGGTATTCTCCCGATGACGGCACGAAAGAGTACATTTTTGACAATATAATTTCTTCCGGAATAAGCGGATTTACTGCCGATGACTTTTGCTTCGATCCCGAGGGCAGCCTGTTCGTCGCCAACGGTACGAAACTGTTCAGGTTCGCTGCAGTCGAAGATACCGGAGCAGAGGCTGGAACCGAGGTCTGCGAGCTTACACTGGGCAAGTTTTACGGTCTGAATAGATTCCTGGAAAGCGCTGCAAGAGAATTTGAGCTTATTCATACCGATGTAAGAATAAAACTGATAGATTATCAAATGGAATATGCCGGTAACCTTGAAAAATTCATAACTACGCTCAACACCGAACTTATGTCGGGCAGGGGGCCGGACATGCTGTTTTCTGATGATCTGCCCTACAATGAATTCGGGGAAAAGGGTCTTTTTTCCGATCTGAGCGGCTATATCAGGAACGATCCTGATTTTACAGACGAATCTTTCTATATGAATGTCATCGAATCATTCAGGCATAACGACGGATTGTACGCAATGCCGGTGACGTTCAGGTTCAATGCTTTCATTGCGTCCGGTGTAAACCTCAGGGCGGAGGGAATATCAATAGATGATACGCAATGGGGCTGGACAGACTTTTACGATATTTGCAGACGAGTCACAAAGGATGAAAACGGCGACGGCATATTCGAGAAATATGCGATGCCAAGAGTAAGCGAAGACTACCTCCTAAGTCAGATGTGCGGCGGAGATTACAGCACATTTGTCGACATAAAGGGAAAGAAAGCCCGTTTTGATTCCGAAGAATTCAGAGAAACACTGGAGCTGTGGAGGGCGTTCTACAAAGATCAGCTGGTTCACCCGTCAAAACAAGACATTGAAATGCAAGATCCGGACAGGGACATGTTTACGTTTACGCCTGTATATTTGTACCCGCATAATTTTCTTATAATACAACTGGATAAATTCAGCGAAGACAGCGTCCTGATGAGATTGCCCGGTGAGTACGGCCAGGGAAAGGTTTCCGCCGGGGCGGCAATATCGATAAACAGTTCATGTAAATCGGGAGACGTGTGCTGGGAATTTATAAAATTCATGGCGAATTACGAAAGGTTTGGACAGGGAGAAGATATGAGCGAGACTACCGGATTTTTCATTAACAAAGCGATATCCGATGCCAGGCTGGACAAGCTGGGCTTCGGGGGCATTGAAGAAAGATTCGTACTAGACAGGAAATACAGGGACTTTATTGCAAACTATATCTCTGATACCAGGAGCAGCGTTTATCCAGGCAATGAAATAAACAATATAGTATCTTCCGAGGTCAGCGCATTTTTCGATGGGACAGCAAGCGCCGATGCCGTGGCGAAACGGATCCAGAACAGGGTGGAGCTCTGTTTGAATGAATAGTCATTTTCTCAAACTCCAATAAAAAAACCGGATAATTAAAAATTCAATAAATTCAATGAAACCTTTTCCGGCTCCACGGGATGTTATAAATATAAGGCAGAAGCAACTACCTGAATTCGCCACATAAGGAGGGCTTGTTATCCATGCCAGCGTCAAACAAAAGATTTCGGACGTTGAGGATAAAAAACTCCAAAGTCCTGAGGATGCCGGTTATTATTTTATTGGTTCTGAGCGTTTTGTTCCCGACTTCATGTCAAAATCCGAATGATACGGCCGATGACGGCAAAGACGATCCGAATGCCGTAAAAAGATATGAAAAAACGGAACTTGGCAGGATAGTTTATAACAGTAAAATCGGCATGCTTGGTGAAAACCTCATTTTCCGGCTGCAGGAAAAGCAGGCCGATAAAGTTATGTGCCTGACGGACAGTGAGGGCAATGTCATAAAGGAAGAGAAATGTCCGTACGACTACTATTCATTCGATACTGACAACGAAGGCAGGATCTATATATATTCGGAAGTAATCAATGAAGAAAAAAAATGTACCGAAATGAAGGTCTACATTTATGACAAGGATTTATCGAAAGTCGGCGAAATAGATCTCGGGTACGGAACATTGACTAACGGGACTTTCATCCTGAAAAACCTTAATATAGACCCGAACAAGTGGATAATCCTGTCTGAACCTTCCAGTGAAATCAAGGTATTCGATTTTAACGGCAAGTTGATCAATACGATCGAATTTAATGTTATCGATCTTGATGCCGGAGAGGGAGGCAAGCTGCTGACCCTGGGTACCAGAGAAGGGGTACGGCATGTGGTATCCTTAATTGATCCGGCGACTGGGATATCGGAATGGGAACATGATCTTGACGGATCAGGATACAGCGCGGTGGTGTACAACAGGTCGGACAAAAGCATATATATTGCCGACGGGAACGGGATCTTCAGGTATTCACCCGACGATAACACAAAAGAATACATATTTGATAACATACGTTCTTCCGGGATAGGAGGGTTTACTGTTGATAATTTCGCATTCAGTCCCGAAGGAGTCCTGTTTGTCGCCACCGGCCCGAAACTGTACAGGTTCGGAGTGATCGAAGCAAAGGGGACAGAAGCCGGAACAGATGTCTGTGAACTGACATTAGGCAAGTTTTACAGCCTGAATGAAGTGTGGGAAACCACTGCAAAGGAATTTGAACTCATCGATCCCGATGTAAGGATAAAACTGATCGATTACAAAGAGAAATACGGCAACAACTATGAAAAATACATAACTACGCTCAACACCGAACTGATGTCGGGCATGGGGCCTGATATGCTGCTATCCGGAGAAGCGCCTTTTTATAAATACGGAGAAAAAGGGTTTCTGGCCGATCTGAGTGATTACATAAAAAATGATCCTGATTTTTCAGACGCCTCTTTCTATATGAATGTTATCGAATCGTTAAAGTATAATGACAGACTGTATGCTATGCCGCTGACGTTTACGTTCCAGGCAGTCATTGCGTCCGGAACCAACCTCAGGGCGGAGGGGATATCGATAGATGATACGCAATGGGACTGGACGGACTTTTACAATATCTGCAAAAGGGTCACAAAGGATGAAAACGGCGATGGCATATACGAGAAATATGCGATGCCAAAAGTATTGGAAAATAAACTCCTGGATCTGTTGTGCGGCGGAGATTACAGCACATTTGTCGATATAGAAGGAAAGAAAGCCCGTTTTGATTCTGAAGAATTCAGGGACATTCTGGAGTTATGCAGGGCATTCTACAGGGAACAGCTGATTCATCCTTCAAAATTTGACAGTGACATGGCAAGTTCGGACAGGGACATGTTTACGTTTACGACGACATATATGAACTCGTTTAGTGAACTGGCATATCAAATGAGTAAATTCAGCGAAGACAGCGTCCTGATGAGATTGCCCGGTGAGTACGGCCAGGGAAAGGTTTCCGCCGGGGCGGCAATATCGATAAACAGTTCATGTAAATCGAAAGATACATGTTGGGATTTTATAAAATTCCTTGCGAATTACGAAAGGTTAGGACAAGCAGCAATGGTGGCCGAACAATCCGGATTTTTCACTAATAAAGCGATATTTAATGACAGGTTGGATAATGCAAGCGACGGGACCATTGCAGGCAGACCAGTGCTTGACAGGAAATCCACAGACTTTATCGTAAACTATATTTCCGATATCAGGAACAGCGTTTATCCGGGCTACGAAATAAACATCATAGTATCTTCCGAGGTTGGCGCATTTTTCGATGGGACAGCCAGCGCCGATGCCGTGGCGAAACGGATCCAGAACAGGGTGGAGCTTTATTCAAATGAGTAGGAGGAGTATCTGTAAAAAGCTAATTACTTTTATCTTTCTTGCTCTTTTCCTTTGCAACGGTTGGATGGTATATGCTACCGAAGAGGGAGACACTATTGTATATTTTTATTCGTCTACCTGCAGTTCATGTCAGAGACTGGAGGGTTTTTTCAGTACAATACAGTCTGACTATAAAAACGTATCCATAATAAAATACAATATTGTAGATTTAAACCACAAGAGCCTTCTGGACGAATATAACGAGAGATATCATGTAAGTGAAGAACATGAAGGTATAGTCCCTGTGGTATTTATACATGATAAATATTTTACTGGTGAAAAGACAATTAAGCAATACACTAACGATATTACACACGGATGCTGTGCTCAGTGCAAAAGCATTTAGGTTGGCTGCATATGGTGCTGATATTTACAAATAAAAGCAATAATATTATTATGAAATCAGATACTAACTCATTGCCTCTGAAAGAGGAACATATTATAAATAAAAGCGTGGAATTGTTCAATGATAATGATCCGTGTATAATCCACAAAACATTTTGCATGAAGAAATTATATCTGGAAATTACGGAATATTTCGATTCTGTATGTAAAACAGGCATTAATCGGATACTATGGGATGAGATACCGATAAAAATACGTGAATTGATTGATATAGATAAAGATATTTTTTGTGTTCAAGTTTCCTGAATAAGCTATTTTTCTAATATGCGGGGGTTGGGCAATTGAGGCTCAAAAGGTTTCATCTGAGAGAATGGCATATAGCTATAATGTTTCTTTCTCCAAGCCTGCTGGGGTTCATGCTCTTTTACATAGTACCCTTTTTACAGAGTATATGGTACTCGATGATCGACAACGTGTTAAACAAAAAGTTCATCGGACTTGCCAATTACGCCGCGCTGCTGACGAGCAGCAGTTTCCTTACAGGCTGCGGCAATACGCTCAGGTTTACCGCCATTTTTATCCCGGTCAACCTGGCGCTGTCTTTCCTTATAGCGTCTGCGCTGAATAAAACCAGGTATTGTGCGGATATGCTGAGAATGTCATTCATAGCGCCGCTTGTCATCCCGGTTGCCTCTGTGGTCGCTTTCTGGAGCCTGTTTTTCGATTCCAGGGGAGTGCTGAACCAAATTGTGGGTTATATCGGATGGGAAACTGCGGACTGGCTGAATTCTGATAAAGCTATTTATTGTGTAGTGCTGCTTTACATATGGAAGAATACCGGCTACAGCATGGTCATGTTCCTGGCGGGCCTGCAGAACATACCTGCCCAGTACTACGAAGCTGCCGAAATAGAGGGAGCTAATTCATGGGACAGGTTCCGGCATATCACGGCGGTTTACCTTTCGCCCACGACATTTTTCATAATAATTATTTCTATAATAAACAGCTTCAAAATATTCCGCGAGATATACCTGCTGGCCGGCAGTTATCCCAACAGGAGCATATATACGATCCAGCACTATATGAACAACATGTTCCATTCGCTGGACTACCAGAAGCTTACTTCAGCTTCGTTCCTTACAGTGCTGGTCATTTACATGTTCGTAGTCATTCTGTATTCCGTTGAAAGAAAAGTCGGCAAGTATATAAACTGAAGCCGCTGAAAGGGGGTATAAGGTTTGCTGAGAAACTTACTGAAAAACAGACTGTGGCTTACTGTACTGATGCTCCTTTTGGCGTTGATATACCTGTTTCCGATGGTATTTGTCATATGCAATTCCTTTATGAGTAAAAGTGAAGTGGTATCGAACTATACCGTTTCGGATACAAATGCCGGCGGATCGATTAAACTGAGGCTTATTCCGGAGATCGTTTCGCTGGAGCAGTATTACTATGTCTTTATACTGAAATATGAATATCTGTTCTATTTCTGGAACTCCGTCCTGATCGTCGCGCCGATCGTTGCAGGGCAGTTGATCGTAAGCATTTTTGCGGCTTACGCATTTGCCAAACTCAGGTTCAGATTCAGGGACCAGTTGTTCTTTGTGTATATAGTCGCAATGATGATGCCCTTTCAGGCGACACTGGTCCCCAATTACATAATGTCATCGAACCTTGGCATCCTTGGGAGCAGGATATCGGTCATACTGCCCGGCATATTCGGAGCGTTCGGCGTTTTCCTTTTAAGACAGTTCATGTGCTATATACCTGATGAGTACATAGAAGCCGCTCTGGTAGACGGGGCGAACCACTTCAGGATACTGTTTGAAATAGCGCTTCCACTGGTCCGGACAGGTCTTGCTGCGATGGCTATCCTGCTCGTCATTGACAACTGGAACATGGTCGAGCAGCCTTTGATATTCCTCGATAATTTTAAAGAGTTTCCGCTCTCGATCGCATTGTCTGATATAAACAACACCGAAAAAGGCATCGTGTTTGCGGCATCCGTGGTTTACATGGTCCCGATGCTGCTGATATTCCTGTATGGCGAAAAATATATCGTCGAAGGCATACAACTGTCAGGGCTGAAGGCATGAAAACGCATATTTCCCGGATACGGAAGGAGATTTGAAATGGATATAAGGACAATAGAAGAAAATATGAACCTGCTGAAGCAAAAAAGGATCAGGAAAGCCATAATAGTGTTTTTCCTGTTTATGCTCATCATGACCTTTTTATCAAAAACACTGAGCAACCTTTCACTCCCGCGGGTGAATGCTGTGAAGCCCTCCGCCGGGTACCTGGTAAGGGAGATAAGGGGCGATGGCGTCATTGAGCCGGTCGAGGCGTACGAGATCTATCCGGATAAAAACGTAAAGGTCAAGGAAATCCTTGTGAAGTCGGGAAGTTATGTGTCTAAAGGCGAGAAAATAGCGGAAACTGATATTACAGAGGCTGAAGAACTGTATGCCAAATCGATGCTGAGATATGAGAATGCAAAACTGGATTATCAGAAGCTGCTGCTCAGCAAAAATGGATTGCCTGAACTGGAAAAAGAGATAGAAAGGATCGAGGGTGAGATCGGGGAGAAACAGGCAGAACTCGAGGATATCAGGCAACTGTACAGTGTAGGCGCACAATCAGCTGACGATGTTTCAGCTGCAGAGAAGTCTTTGAAAAATGCCCGCGATGACCTGGCTCAAAAACGGCAGGAATACGAAAAACGCAGGGAGCAATATGAAATTGATATCCAGAAGGCGCAGAACGAACTTAAAATAATGGAAATGGAACTGGAAGACATGAAGGTGGAAGAGGGTATCTATGCACCTGCCGACGGCATCATTAAAGCTGTCAATGACATACGGGACATCGAAAAAAGCGGCGCCCCGGTCTGTATACTTGTCGATGCCTCAAAAGGTTTCAGGCTCAGGATCCCGGCAAGCAAAACGAAGGCTGATTATTTCAGCATTGGAGAAATGCTTAAAGTTGACATAAGGAACGCGGATATACAGGTTGACGGGACCATTGCCGATATAAGGGACAATGCTGCCGATCCTGCGAATAAGAAAGATATAATAATCGCGATCGAAAGCGACAGCCTGAGCGGCGGGGAGACAGGGTCAGTAAGGTTCGCGAAAAAAAGCAGGGTATACAGCTTATTGGTACCGAATTCCGCCATAAATGAGGATTCGGTCGGAACATATGTGTTTGTGGCCGACGGGAAGCAGGGGTTTTTGGGTAATGAGAATTATGCCAGGAAAGCATATGTCGAAATTGAAGATTATGATGACTCAAAGACAGCAGTAAGTTCCGGTATCACCATCGACAGCCTTGTTATTACCGGAAGCAGCAAACCGGTCTCTGACGGAGACGTGGTCAGGCTGGCAGATGGCAGATGAAAAATGACAGTCGGGGTGGACGTGTGAAGAGAAAATCAGCTATTTTTTACACATTCATATTTCTTTTCATATTCGTGTCGGCATACGTTTTGTGTGACATTGCATCAAATCAGCATATGCCGGAATACCTTGCAAACAGCGTAAACCTGTTCAGTATCGCTGTTGCCGAAGTTCAGGGGCGTTCAGGAACTTACATCAGCGAAGCCGAATATGAATCGCTCGACAGCCTGATCGACAAGCTTTCCATGTGCTGCCATGCGTTCAGCCATACCGGTATAACGGCGATGAGAACGATGCACAATGCAAATATAATATTCACGGATTACAGGTATGCCGGCATGAACGGGATGGAATTTGCTTACGGGAACTACTTCACTGAGGAAAACCAGGCCGACGGGGACCTGAAGGCCGTGATAGACAGGAAAACGGCATGGGAACTGTTTGGTACCGCTAATGATACGACCGGACTGACCATCGGGATTTTCGGCAGGGAGTTTGAAATTATCGGAGTAGCTGAACGGGACGCCGGTCTTATCCAGGATATAAATGATGATGAGATCAATGTTTATATACCCATATCCGCGCTGAAGCTCTCCGGAGAAGGTACGGGGATCACGGGCATTTTAGTCAATTTCCCGGACGATGTGCCGTCATATGAGGGCAAAGACCGTATTGCCAGGGCCTTGGAGGCAATTGGGGAAAACCCATACGGATACAGGATTAAAAGCCTACGGACCACGGCGGCTATGATACGGATGTTCAGTAATGTATTTATATGTATTATAGCAATTATTGCTGCAGCAATAATAATCAGTCATCTGTATGCACATTTCAGCGAAAGTATTGAAGAATTCAGGAATAATGTTGTTGCTTCTGGATATAAAGATTCGTTTAAAAAGTTTCTTACAGGCCAAAGATTTTTAATGCCTGCAGTTTACCTGGTATTGATCGTTTTCATTTACCTGCCGGCAAGATCCGGAGTCAGTGTTTTCCTGGACTTTTATGATAAAGATCCCGGCATTGCTTCGGTACATGAGCATTTCATCGAATGTTTTTCGCAGGGCATACATGCAGGCAGCGTATCGCATTGGACTGCTGAAAGGCTTTTTGTACTTTCATCATGCTCATTGTTGGCAGGCATATTAGCCGGATTGCCTGTTTTGCTGTCCGGTATGAGTTTCCTGAAAAAACTTGCAGATGACTGGCACACACTGCTGATTTACTCCGGAATCGCATTTTTGCTGATAACTTTGCTTGTGATCGCTTCATGCGCACTTGCAGGTTTGGAACCGTCAGTAAGGATTTCATCGATTTTAGTGATCTGGATTTTATTTACCGTCATACTGGCAGACCGGAAAGGCTCCGTCTTATCCACAAATAAATAATGAAACAGTTCCTGATAAACGGATACCGAAATTGTTGCAATATCTGCATAATCCGGGTGGATGAAGGCTGTTTAGAATAAGGAGATCCTGATAATTAGGTCAATTGAAAAGGTAAATTCCACTTTGTAAAAGTAAATTCCACAGAAGGTGTT
>ENA-UPAD01002569-UPAD01002569.1-bioreactor-metagenome-genome-assembly--contig:-NODE-2569-length-12723-cov-419.388617_pt1 | contig 12723 bp, 8 predicted proteins | sample MGYA00238179_ERZ772710 | MGnify/ENA primary metagenome ERZ772710 (study PRJEB29004, sample SAMN07631245) | bioreactor metagenome | isolation source: Switchgrass digestor | place: USA: Dartmouth...
TGCTTTTGCGGTTTTTGTCTGAGCAAGTCCAAATGCTTTGTACTCCTGGATTTTTTGGTATTGCTCGATTCCAATCATTTTTGATTTCCTCCTTTGGTTTTGTTTTAGGAACGAACATCTATAGCGGCATAATCATAGGCATCACCTCCTTATCATGTGTCTATAAACCAGACTTAATTATATAAACAAAAAACACCCATAGGGTGTTCTTGTAAAAAAATCTAAAAAATGATAATTTTATTTTTCATTTTGCAATCTTGATATCCATCGTGTAAAGGGTTCTCTATGTCGTTCATACCACTGGCTCGTAGCTAAAAACTTCATCCCGTTGAACTCAAAAATTTCTTTCCAGTACCGGCCATAAATTCCATCCTTAATTTGAGCTGAAATATCTTCATTGTCTTTATACTTTTTAAGAAGCGGGTAATCTATTCCCAATACTTCTTTCGACCATTGCTTTGACTGCATTTCACTTATTTCTTTATCAGTAAAACGATATTGATGGTTTGATAGCTCCCTAAGGGTTTGACGAACATATTTTCCAATTCTCGTTTCGTCATGGTTTTCTCTTTGGTCTGGATTGTATTCATCATTTGCTTTATCACTTTTATGTAAAGGGGTGTAATCTGCTCGTAGATATACGTAATAATCGGTTAATTTTATATCGAATTTCCTTAGAAGTTTTCTGATAAGATTTCTTATGCTATTAGCACTTAAGTTAGTCCAAACATATATGTCTATGTTCTTCATTTTTTCATTTTTTCTATCGACATATTTTCTGCTAAAGTAAGAAACCTTTCTTCCTTTCATAACGGGATCATCAATAAACTCACTAAACTTAGTGGCATCTATCTCTGCCAACAAATCACATGTTTGCAGCAGCAAATCCTTCCAATCTTTAGCTGCATATCGATTATTATTAAATGAAAAAGCGATCACTTTTTTATGGGTAAAATCTTCATAAAGGGTATGAGGAATGGAAGAATCAACGACATAATCCGAATAATTTGGTATAGTTTTCTGTTCATCTATTTCGTCGAGTTCTTCATCAATTTCGTCATCATCGGCCTCTGCATCTATGTTGAGCAAAGATGTATACTCATTGATTGTCTCCTGAATTGTTGACACTGTTTTAGAAAACTCCCATAATTCCATTCCTTTGTCAAATTCCTTATTCTTATGGAATTCTGCAATTGACTTATTTGTGCTGCTCATCAGTCCATCCAGAGCAAGGTTTAGCAAATCCAACGCATCAGAAATTTCAGTTGCATCCTTTGGAAAACACCGTTTAATAATTTCAATTATTCGGATTATATCGTCCTGTGACATTTTACACCATCCCCTCTTAATTATAATTTTAACTTATATTCACCATAAAACTATAATTATTACTATATCCCAAAACTATCCTCCGCTACTTTTGGCAGATCTTCTTTTTCAAGCTGGTACTGATACCTAACCCCGGAACTCTCGTTTTGACACATAAGCTTGGCCTGTTCCATTACTATTTCTACAGCCTTTGGTGTTTTATCCGGAGGATAACCATAGCGCTTAAGCAGCCTCTTTATAATCATTTTCATCTTGGCTTGCACACTGGCACGTATAGACCAGTCAATGCTTAAGTTCTTACGTATTGCTTCGGTCAAGTCCCTGGCTATTTGTTTGAGGATATTGTCACCCATAACCTCTTTTGCAGACTCATTTTCAGCGAGGGCATCATAAAATGCCAGCTCATCTTCAGTAAGGCCTGTGTTTTCTCCACGTTTATGGGCCTCATTAATTTCCTTTGCAAGCTGTATAAGCTCCAGAATAACTTGAGTGGTTTCTATTGTGCGATTCTGATACTTTCTGATGGCATTCTCCAAAAGCTCTGAGAATTTTCTGGACTGAACGAGGTTCCGTTTTGAGAATGTCTTAATTTTGCCCTTAAGTAATCTGTTAAGAAGTTCGACAGCAAGGTTACGCTGTTTCATATTACGCACTTCTTCCAGGAACTCATCTGAGAGTATGGCAATATTCGGCTTGTTTAACCCAACGGCATCCAAGACATCGATAACCTCATTGCTGGATATTGATTTGGAAACAAGTTGGTTAAGTTGTGCTTCAATTTCCGCAGCAGTTTTCTTCCTGGAATTTTCGGGAATAAGCTTGATGATCCCGGATTTAACAGCTTTATGGAAACCTACCTCAAGATTCAACTTCTCAGCAATATCAGTAGTCGCGCAAAGGGAGTAAGCTCTTGACAGCTCACTGACCAGCTTAAGATAATCGTTTTTGCGCTCCTCGCGCAATCCGATGATGTAGTCGATTGTTTCAACAATGGCAGACATTCTTTCAGAAGCAGAGCCGGTAAAGAATTTCTGATAATCATGACCATGAAGTAATTCCTTAATCAGTTCATACTTTTCAACAAGGACTGCCGCTGCCACTTCAGTGTCAACACCGGTCTTTTCCCTGTCGCTCTCAGTATAATCATTAAGTGCATTCTTAAGATTTTCAGCAATACCGATATAGTCAACAATTAATCCTCCCTGCTTCTCCCTGAATACACGGTTAACGCGGGCGATTGCCTGCATAAGATTGTGACCCTGCATGGGCTTGTCTATATACATGGTGTGCATGCTGGGCACATCAAAACCGGTCAGCCACATGTCACGCACAATGACCAGCTTCAATTCATCCTTGTTGTCCTTCATTCGTTTGGCAATACGCTCCCTGGTAGCTTTTGTACCGATGAAAGGCTGCCATTCCTTTGGATCAGAAGAACTACCGGTCATGACTACCTTGATAACACCTTTGTCAATGTCGTCTGAGTGCCATTCAGGACGCAGTTCAACAATGGCTTTATATAAGTCAATTGCAATTCTACGTGACATAACCACGATCATACCCTTGCCCACTTCAGTTTCCTGAGCAGCAAGGCGCTTTTCAAAGTGCTCCACAATGTCTTTGGCAATAGCTTTTACCCTCTGTTCAGCACCAACGATGGCTTCAAGTCTTGACCATTTGGTTTTAAGCTTTTCCTTTTGGGTATATTCCTGGTACTCAGTGATTTCTTCGTATTCATCATCAATAACAGGCTTAAGCTCATCGGGCAGTTCCAACTTCGCTATCCTGCTTTCATAGAATATGCGTACCGTTGTTCCATCCTCTACTGCCCTGGTCATATCGTAAATATCTATGTAATCGCCAAATACCGCTCTGGTATCCTTGTCAGCAAGAGATATGGGTGTACCGGTAAAACCAATGAAAGACGCATTTGGAAGGGCATCGCGCATATATTTTGCATAACCGTATTTGACATCAGCTTCTGTATCGCCCTTAACAATTTCCGCCCTGAATCCGTATTGGCTTCGATGCGCTTCATCGGCGATAACAATTACATTCTCCCGGTCTGTTAAAACAGGTACACTGTCTCCCTTTTCTTCAGGCGCAAATTTGTGTATGGTTGTAAAGATAATGCCTCCCGATTCCCTTGTCAAAAGTCTGCGAAGATCCGCCCTGTCCTGAGCCTGAACCGGTTCCTGGCGCAGCAAATCTTTTGACTTGGCAAAGGTGGAAAACAGCTGGTCATCAAGGTCGTTCCGGTCAGTAATCACTACAATCGTAGGGTTGTTAAGTTCTTTTGACAGAACAAGCTTTCCAACATAGAACACCATGGAAAGACTTTTGCCGCTGCCCTGGGTATGCCAAACAACACCAATTTTACGATCGCCCTCAGTGATGGCAGCTCTTATTGTACTCTCAACCGCCTTGTTGACAGCATGATACTGGTGATAACCGGCAAGAATTTTATATGTGTCCTTTCCGTCAGTCTGGAACAGTATAAAGTTCTTAATGATATCAAGCAGGCGTTCCTTATCAAACATACCTTTGATCAGGACTTCAAGCTGTGGGCGGCTTAAAGGCGCTATTTCATCCCCATCAATCGTCCTCCACATCATGAACCGGTCTTCATCAGCAGTGATTGTGCCTGCTCTTGCATTAACTCCATCGGATATAACTGCAAAAGCATTATAAGTAAATAAGGATGGAATGGTACTTATATAATTCTGGATTTGATTATATGCATCAGATATTTCCACATCCTCATTGGCCAGGTTTTTAAGTTCGATAACTACAAGGGGGAGACCATTTACAAACACCACCACATCAGGACGCTTTTCAACTCTGTTCTCAATCACAGTAAACTGGTTAACAGCTAAAAAATCATTGTTCTCTGCTTTCTCAAAATCAAAAATCCTGACCTGTTTACTTACTATCCTGCCATCATTAGCTCTGAAGGTAGCATTCACTCCATCTGTGACCATCTTCTGAAAAAGATGATTATTGTCAATCAGGGCAGGATTAAGAGGCACAAGGATTTGATGCAGGGCATCATCAAGAGCTTCCTGGGGCAAATCAGCATTTATGCGCTTTAAGGCATCTTTTAGCCGCTCTTCCAGAATAACATCTGAATAATCGGAACGCTCAGGATAATCCCCACCAGGCGAAATATCAGGCGCAAAAGCGGTTTCATATCCAAGTTCCTCAAACCATTCCAACGCAGCCTGCTCCAATTCATCCTCATATATATTTTGGCTAGGCATAAGGTTTCCCCCTTTCTATCACATACAGTTCATACAACATCTTCCACTGGCACTCTTATTTCACCGCTCATTAGTTTGGGAAGAAGAGTGTCACGGATTGACATTAGGATGTTATTCTCGTCTTCAAGCGATGCTTGTGTTTTACCAAGTGTAGTAGCTATTTCATTGAATTTACGTATAATTTCTTTTGGTGGTAAAATAATCGGGACTTTCTTCATCTCTCCCCCCGATATTTCTTTGAAAGTTGAACCAGTAGCACGGCTTTCAATTTCGTTAATACTATTTTTTAACAGCAAATATATATATTCTGAGCTAATATTCTCAAAAGGAACAACGGATTTAAACCCTTGATTAGTTGTTACTGCGTTTTTTGCTATCGCAATATACCCTATGGGTGCTCTTGAACTAAATAACACTGTACCTTTAGGCATAAGTCTGGCATTACTTTCTCTTAAGCCTAACTCTGAAATATCAATTTCCCCTCTACTGATATACTTATTTTTATTTATTGATAAGTCTTTTGGTGTTATCCAAGGAATTCCTATTTCTGAGTAGTATTCAGGTTTGGATTTTGACGGAGTACCACCACCAATGATTTCACCTACATCACTTAGTTTCCCTACTCTCCACCCTTTCGGTATCAACCCAAGTTCGCTTTCTTCAAACTCTCCATCTTTAAACGGCTCAAAATCCACAAACCAGGACTTGAAAATTGCCTGTGCCATTTCTTCAAGGGTTTTGTTGATTTGATTGTTGAGCTCGATCATGTCGTCAAGAGCAGATAATGTGGCAGCAATGGAGCGTTGCTCTTCAATACTTTCTGGCACACTAATCAAAATAGGATGTATATGATTTCTATTTAGAGTTGGAACTGCACTACCCACAGCATAATATCCCAAGTCTAATGTTTTCAGTAAATAGTAAATATAAATAGGATCAGTATTCTTAAATTCTTTAATATAAAGCGTTGTATTGTGTGCCCAAGTTTTGCACTTTGACAGAAACGGATTACCTACATTACCACTTCTTCCAATTGTTATACATGGAGCCTCTGTTGTATACTTCGAATGATAGCCAATTATACCATTAGATCCGACAACTGGATATGGACCTTCCTTCATTTCCGCTTTAGGCAAATCATGACCTCTTTGAAATGTCACTAAATCCCCAAGTCTTACTTCTCTCCACTCACTTACACTCACTTCCCATCACCTCCGCTGCTCTTTTTCTTCCCTGTCAGCATTTTTGCCGTCTTGTCTATGCTCTCCAAAAAGTGCTTTTCCACCGCTGAAAGCTCGTTTTTGGTCCGTTCCTTATACTTCTCATATTCTTCTATTGCCTTTTGAGTAGCTTGCTGATGACTGATTCTTCCTGCATGAGTTAGAATCTCATTGTCACTCATTTTGAGAAACTCATCCAGTTTTTTTACCCAGTCTGCCATGTACATGGGTTTTCTGCGTATTGCCTGAAGCTCGGCAAATTCGATATAAGCATTGACAATGCGGTTAAGTATCGCCAGCTCATCTTCCGTAAGGTAGTTTTTTGCAATCAATGCTTCCGATTTAGTTGGCTTTGAACCTGTAAAATTGGTCATTCCCATAAAAGGCTTGTTGCCATCTGCTCTCAAATAGACTATTTCTGCTGCTGTATGCCCATGGGCAGCCCAGTGCATTTTATTCTGAACCGTTTGAAAAAACTGCTGTGAAATTGCCGCATCGGGTGAATAGTCAATACTGGTTGCATAGATGTCTAAAATCTTCCGATAAAATACTTTCTCACTGGAGCGGATATCTCGGATGCGCTCCAATAATTCCTCAAAATAATTGCCACCACCTGCTCTTTTCAGCAGATCATCATTCATCGTAAAACCTTTTATTATGTATTCCTTTAATCTTTGGGTAGCCCAAATTCTGAATTGTGTACCTCTGTGGGACTTGACACGGTAGCCTACGGAGATTATGACATCCAGGTTATAATAATCCACATTATAGGTTTTTCCGTCTGCAGCAGTTGTTGCAAAATTTGCAACAACTGATTTTTCGTCCAACTCACCTTCAGAAAAAATATTCTTGATGTGACGTGAAATAACAGACTTATCTCGCTGAAACAGCTCGGACATCTGATTCAATGAAAGCCAAACTGTTTCGTCCTCCATTCTTACTTCAATTTTCGTTTTCCCATCTTCAGTCTGGTACATTAAAAATTCAGTATTATTGTTAAAAGTCATAACCGATTGCCCCCAGTCTTTTGCGGATTTCGTCTTCCAAAGACTTGCGCTTTGCAAACATCTCTGCAAGTTCACCGGTAAGCCTGGTCATTTTTTCATCAAAAGGCTCCCCGTCATCAGCCTTATCTTCAATACCCACATACCTGCCGGGAGTGAGAATATATTCATGGGAGCGCACGTCATCCAGGGTAGCCGATTTGCAAAATCCCTTAATGTCCTCGTATCCTTCACCTTTTTTCCACTTATGATAAGTATCGGCAATATACTTTATCTCGGTTTCATAGTCAAGTTCCCTGTGCTTGCGGTCAATCATTGTCCCCATCTTACGGGCATCAATAAAAAGGATTTCGTTGCTGCGATCCCGGCCATCAGATTTTTTATTCCGTGTAAGGAACCACAGGCAAGCAGGTATTGTGACATTATAAAAAAGATTTGGTGGCAGAGTGATTATACAGTCTACCAGCTTGTCCTCGATAATATTCTTTCTTATTTCAGCTTCACTGGTTGTATTGGTTGACATGGCACCATTCGCCATAACAAAGCCTGCCACACCATTTGGTGAAAGCTTGGATATAATATGCTGTATCCAGGCATAGTTAGCATTTCCTGCCGGTGGCATGCCATATTTCCAACGGATATCATCAACAAGCCTGTTAGCTCCCCAGTCTTTGATGTTAAAAGGTGGATTTGCAAGTATATAGTCTGCCTTAAGTGTCTTGTGAAGATCGTTGGAAAAAGTATCTGCATCCCGTTCGCCGAGATTTCCGTCAATTCCTCGAATAGCAAGGTTCATTTTGCATAGACGCCATGTGGTAGCGGTATATTCCTGTCCAAATATATGGATATCATCCTTTCTTCCGCTATGCTCTTCTACAAATCTCTGGCTCTGCACGAACATGCCGCCGGACCCGCAACAGGGGTCATACACTCTACCTTTGTATGGCTCTATCATTTCAACAAGCAATTTTACAATTGAGGGCGGAGTATAGAATTCACCTTCCGAAGATCCAAACTTCCCAAGGAAGTATTCATAAACCCTGCCGAGAACATCCTGTGCCCTTGCTTCTTTATCACCAACTTTGAAAGAAAACAAGTCTATAAGCTCACCGAGCTTGGTTTTGTCTATCTCAGGGCGGGCATAATTTTTGGGCAGCACACCTTTAAGAGAGGCGTTCTCCTTCTCAATGGCTATCATGGCTTCATCAATAATCTGTCCAATCGTTGGCTGTTTTGCATTTGCTTTTATATAATCCCAACGGGCCTCTTTCGGTACGTAAAAAACATTCACCTCAGTATAAGCATCTATATCTTCCTCAAAGCCTTCTCCTTCTGCAACCAGCTCATTATATCTCTCTTCAAAAGCATCGGAGATGTATTTAAGGAAAATGAGTCCCAGTACCACATGCTTATATTCCGATGCTTCAATGTTGCCGCGTAGTTTATCGGCCATTTCCCATAGATTATTTTCAAAGCCCAAATTCACCGTTGCCATATTTTATATAACCTCCTCATCAAACACTTGCTTTATCCAAAAAATACTTATTAAAATCTTTGTAGATCTGTATTCCTTGATTTTCACTTCTGGCAGTACCATAGCAATTCATATATGGGCTCCCTTTTTTATGTACAACTGAAATTCTTCGTTCTCTATTGACTGAATCGTTTCCCAGACACATCAGCCCACCATCGTAATCCAATACAGCGACCTCATTCTCTTTCATATTAGTATCAGTACAAACCAATACAAAGTAATGTTTTCGATTTTGCTCAAGAAAGTCCTTAAGTATATCCATTTCTTTTTTTGTAAACAGTACATCCCACTTTCTTGTGCTTTTTCTATCGCTAAATTTGCATATGGTTGAGTATTTGATATACACTTTGTAATCGCCAAGATTTGTACTGAACTTTACTATTTTACTTTTCTCTCCTGCCTCAAACAAAGCTGGTGAAATACCGTTAGAAATAAGGTAGGATAAAAACGCCCCACAGAAATAATCGATTTTCTTAACCATTACCATCGACTCCTTACACTAACCTATTATAAATTTTCTCTTTCTCTTCTTGGAAACGTTTCTCAGCTTTAGCCACTGTTTCTCTGAACAATGCAGCTTCCTTTGCATACTTGTCAGCTAACTCTTTCTGCTCTTCCATACTAAGTAGCGGTATTTCCATTTCAGCAATGTCCACATGATTTATATTTACAACGGTTGTCCCCCGTTGAAAGCTTTTTATGAGCGCTATTCCCACTGGACTTTCAAAGAATATCCTGAGATAATCACTTAAAATCCTATGATTTGGTCTTATAACAATAACATTAGCTGAAGCAATAACAATACCTTTCTGTTTGCGAAATACACCTGTTTTAATAGCTGTCCCCCTGCAAGATAGGACTATATCTCCGTCCATCAATTCATAGCGTTTGATTTTTCGCTCTTCTTCTTCAATACTGTCCATCTCAGAATAATCAATTCCGGTATCGGTAATGTTTGAGATATTCAGTACCTTAATATTCCCGGGCTTCACATCTTTTTTTAAGATTGATTTCCCCCTGAAAACTTCAGCGACTTCATGTAGTTTTACTCTTTCAAGTGTTGATGACTTATACTTTTTGATATTCTCGTCATCATCTTCAAGTATAAGTTCAATACGCCAATCCTCATGATTGGAAAATTCTTTGCTCCCCACCACTTTCGCTTTATCGATATATAGGCCGTTATCATAACCTAAATAACCTACGTTCACACTTTCTTTTTTCACAACACCTATTCTGAGCATATAGGTCTTTATACTGGTATATGGCCTAAAAGTACCTTCAGGAAGACTGTAAATGTCTTCTAATTGATAATTGGTCATAATATGCTCGCGCAGCTTGGCTTCTGAACCGCTTGAAAATGTTATCCTTGCTGGTAGCACAGTCACGAGTGTGCCTTTTTCCGATAATTGTCCAAGCAAATTTTGTGTTGCTATAATATCTGGTCTTGAAGACATGAATTTGTCGTTTAAAGATTCAATTTTCCCACTAAAATCAGGTAGGGAATAAATAAAGTCAAAACGTGTACCAATGAGAAGTTCCTGGTATATAGATTGATTAAGTATGCTGACATTCTTGTATCCTTCAAATCCAAGCTTAAGCATCATAAACATTAGTGCACTTGATGTGGTAAATGTTATGTTGCTTGACTTATGTTTATCCACAAAATTCTTAAGACCTAAAAGGCTTTTTTCTGCTTCGGTAATAAGGATCGTCTGAGCTTTTGCTTCATCTGCCAAGCGACAAATGTATTCCGTTAAATAAGCCGGAGAAAATATCTGTCCAAAGCGGTCATTTTGATAAAGTTTAAGAGTGAACTCAATAAGATCTACATTATGAGCAACTTTATAAATTGAATTAAAAAAATCCTTGTCTCCAGGAAAGTATCCCAGTATTGTATTTTCTGTAGACTGCTTCATTAATTCAAAAAGCTGATATTCATCCTGAATGGATTTTTTCTGAGATTTCATTGCTTTCGCTGTAAGTTTAACACGCAGCATTTCGTTTAATAATTGCTCTCTGGAGGTTATACCGCGAATGGTAAACAGATTAATAAAGTAATCTATTGCTGTATTCACGTTTTTCCTCCTTTCTATTAATAATTGAGAATCTCCCACTAATAGTAGTGTATCAACAAAACTTTAGTATGTCAATACTAAAATTATATATTTGCATTTTTATAGTCTACAATTCATGAAAACCATGATAAACGGACACAGAATGAATTAATACTTTACATCCATCCTGTCTCCTCAACCCCTATCAAAAATGCCCGTTATCTAATCTGTCAACTCAACCCTATCTATTTTTGAGTTAAATTTCACTCAAAAAATACCCCCTCGATATGTTCCCATGTACGTATTCTAGCCCTTTAGCTCGAGTAGACAACTTGGATGTAATTTCGGAAACCCGCTTAAATAAAGGCTTACAGTTTTGTAATCAATACGACACTCTCCACATGTTCCGTCCATGGGAACAGGTCCACGGGCTGAATTTCCAGGATCTCGTATCTATTCGCGGTGAGGTATTTCAGGTCCCTTGCCAGCGTGGACGGATTGCAGGACACATAGACTATCCGTTCCGGCTGCATTTTTACCATCGTCTCCAAAAGAGCCGTATCGCACCCTTTCCGCGGCGGGTCCACAACAACCACGTCAGCCCGTATCTCTTTTTCATATAACCGGGGCACGATCTCTTCAGCAGCGCCGCAGTGAAACTCCGCATTGGAAATATTGTTAGCCTTTGCGTTTTTATTTGCCGCTTCCACAGCTTCAGGCACCACTTCAACACCGATCACTTTCCCTGCCTTCTCCGCAAGGAACAGCGAGATAGTGCCTATGCCGCAATAAAGGTCAAATACGGTCTCACTCCCAGTAAGGCCTGCAAACTCCACAGCTTTTTCATACAGCACGACTGTCTGCACTGGGTTCACCTGGTAGAACGACAGCGGTGAAATGTGGAATGTCAGGTGCCCGAGCCTGTCGATCAGTGTATCGCTCCCATACACGGTCCTGACGGTATCTCCGAGTATCACGTTGTCCCTTCTTTTGTTGATGTTCAGAACTATGCTTTTTACTTCAGGCACTTCGCAGGTGAGTTTTCGGATCAGCCTGTCAAGACCAGGAACGTTTTCTTTCGTTACCACGAGTATGACCATGATGTCCCCGGTCGCGTAAGAAACCCTGGTAACGATGTGGCGCAGGATCCCTTCTCCTGTTTCTTCATTATAAACAGGTATTTTCAGTTTCCTTACCGCTTCCATGACCGTGTTCCGCACTTTTTCACTGCCTGGATGCTGTATCCCGCAGCTGTCGGAATCGATAATGGTATGGCTGCGCCTTGCGTAGAAGCCAGCGATGGGTCCGCCGTCGCCCATGCCGACAGGGTACTGGGCTTTATTCCTGTAATTCATCGGGTCCACCATCCCGATGACCTGATTTACACGTATCCCCCTGAAACCGCCTATCCTTTCGAGATTGTCTGTCACGACCCTGTGTTTGAACTCAAGCTGCTTGTCGTACGTCATATGCTGGAGGCTGCAGCCGCCGCATCTCTTGTATACCGGGCAGAACGGTTCCTGCCGCCCGGGGCTTTCGGCAATCCACTCTTCCACCCTTGCCACGGCATAGTTCTTTGCTAACTTTATAATTTTTGCGATGACCTTTTCGCCGTCTATGGCTCCCTGGACAAAAACCGCCATGTCATCCACTTTTCCGACGCCCAGGCCTTCATGTGTCATTCCTGTGATCTCTATTTCGTATGTGTCATTTTTCTTCATAAGCATCCTCTATCCATTTGTTTGTAAGCAATTTCAATTCTTTTTAAAAAGAAGCCCCGATTTCACTTTAATAACCATATAATTATAAATTATACATGGAGCTCCGGGTCCCAACACACCACACGGACCTGGAGTCCAGGCCCCGTCTTCTTCCACATGCTAACTATATTATGATCCTATACACACGGAACTATCGTCGTTTTCAGTTGGAACGCAGTTGCATGCTGCATTACACAGCGTTTAGTCACACCATGACATTTTGCTGCCAGATCGCCACTTTACAACAAAGCATCTATTTATACAATAAGGAACATTATACTGTACCGTTTTTTCACTTATGGGCGTTCATAATCGGCTTATTGTCGTTGTTTATTTACATAAGCCACTATAACAAGCTTTATGTTAACTATTTAGCAAAAAAAGCAGCCGCATATCTACGAATATTTGCCCACAAATGAAAAAATGGTACAAGGATCGGCCGAAATCTGATGTCAGGCATCTGAAATCCGAGACCGGTGATTTGCCGCCATTGATATGCCTGGCAAATTATATCCTGAACCTTTCCAGCAACTCGTTGAGCGCGTCGGTGACTTCGTCG
>ENA-UPAD01002570-UPAD01002570.1-bioreactor-metagenome-genome-assembly--contig:-NODE-2570-length-12720-cov-416.811607_pt1 | contig 12720 bp, 9 predicted proteins | sample MGYA00238179_ERZ772710 | MGnify/ENA primary metagenome ERZ772710 (study PRJEB29004, sample SAMN07631245) | bioreactor metagenome | isolation source: Switchgrass digestor | place: USA: Dartmouth...
GATTTATTCATATTGATTCTGTTAACTACTGGCATTATAATAACTGTGTAATATTCATGTCAGACTGCTATTATATTAATAATGAAATCCCAATGAGTGCTTAGCGATGTCAGGGGGGTACAGGCTTTGTCTTTATAAACAAAGAACTAAAACCTCAGAAGTCGCAAGTTTTGTTGAAAATGTCTCAGCAATCTTAACGATCACCTGTTTATATAGAATTTCGGCAAGCTTACATACCAAGTCCGTCCTCCCCGGCTGCGGCTATATAAGATAATAATCCCTGGAGCAGTTTCTGAAGAACTGGGAGAAATGTTTCAGGATTATTATATGGCTTTAATCCCTATGGGATCAAAAGCTGAACATTTCATGTAAAGGGAGGAATCAGGGGAAATGAAAAAACTCAAAAGGCTACTTGCATCGGTATTGGGTAGCTGCATGCTTTTAACATTTTCAGCACCCGCATTCGCGTCTGACAGTGTTACGGCAGCTAACAACACTGACGCAGAGATCGCAAAAAGCCTGGGACTGATTAAGGGTGAAGAAGATGGCGTAACCCTGGATCGCCTGGAAGAAGATGCCCAAAGATTCCAGGTAGCCATTATCCTTCTCCGGATCATGGGAAAAGAGGATGAGGCCAGGGCATATCAAGGCGATGATAACTTCACCGATGCTGACCTGGTGAAATGGCCGGAAGGAAGGAATATCCTGGCATATCTCAAGGATAACCCGCAGTACGGGTTTATCGGATACCTGGACGGCAGGTTCGGAGTCGACGATAAGTTACTTCCCCGTCAGCTTTATAAAGTATTGCTTACAGCAATAGGATATAAAGAAGGAGAAGACTTCAGTTACGCAGACGTAATAGAGTTTGCGCAGGCCAGGGGATTCACCGGGCTCAGCCCAGATAATGGTCCTGTAAAAGTAGCCCAAATGATCTCCGCAGTTGTAGAGGCACTGGGACTTCCCACGGCCGATGGGCAGCAAACCCTTGCCGGCAAATTTGGCCTTGCTGCATTCGCGCAGTTCGGTTCTCCCGTGATCGACGGGGAAGTGGATGAAATATGGAGCAAAGCCACACCTATTGTTCCGAGATACTCCACAACGACAGAAAACACTACAGCTGAGTTCAGGGCCATGTGGGATGACAAGGCCTTGTACATATTGGCCCAGGTAAAGGATGAAAGTTTATCAAAAGATTCTGTCAACCCATACGAGCAGGATTCGTTGGAGATCTTCCTCGACGAGAATAACGACAAGACACGGGAATACGGCGCAGACGACCTGCAGTTCCGTATCAACTATGCAAATGAAGAAACTGCAGACAAGGGAGATCTGACACGTTTGTATTCGCAGGCGAAGGTCGTCGACGGCGGCTATGTTATCGAGGCAAGAATAGCATGGGACAAATTGGTGCCGGCAAATGGCAAAGTCGTTGGCCTTGAGCTGCAGATCAATGATGCGAAGGGCGCGGCCCGTGTTGGTACGATCAATGTATTTGACGGTACGAATAATGCATGGCAGAACACGGCATTGTTTGGCAACCTTATCCTGGAAGGGAAGGCTCCCGGTTCGTTAACGGGAAAAGATCCTTACACGCTTCTGAGCTTTATCAAGAGCATATACAGGAAATATAACAAGGATGATTACAAGAACTTCGATATCGTAGAAGAAGCCATTATTGCAGCAGAAGCTGTCGCAGCTGACAAGGATTCCACGCAGGAGGATTATGATGAACAGTATGCCAATTTGCAGAAAGCGTTGAGCCAGCTGGAATATACTGAAGAAGCTGCGAAGATCAAGCGCTTTGCAGAAATGCCTTCCGAGTACAAGGATGTTTGTACATCCGGCGGGACTATTGAGACTTTGTCATATGACGTTAAGATCAGCGTTAAGGACGAGGATGGCACGGAAACAGAAAAAACTGATACCAAGTACCTCAATGTATACCTGCCGTACGGATACGACCCGGATGACAAGGCTGTGAAGTACAATGTGCTCTACCTGATGCATGGCGGCGGCGAGAACTGGCAGCTGCTCTTCGGAGGTCCTGGAGAAGAGCGTGAATTGAAGAGGATCCTTGACAACATGATCGCCAGGGGCGATATTGACCTGTTGATCGTCGTTACGCCGAGCTTCTACAACAGTGACGGGTCATTTGACTTTAACGCGTTTGCCGGCGAAGAATTGCTTAACCAAATCATTCCTCTTGTAGAAAGCAGATACAATACGTATGCGGCAGCGGCCGCAGCATCGGGCGGCGCGATCACTCCCGATGTCATAAAGGCTACGCGCGGTCACAGGGCATTCGGCGGATTCTCGATGGGCTCCGTTTGCACATGGGCTGTTCTGGCCAATTGCATCGATTACGTCAAGCACTATATACCGCTGAGCGGAGAAAGCTGGACATTCGAAGGCAATACTCCGGCAGAAAGGGCCCGGGCGATGGCAGAACTCCTTAAGGCTCACAACATGGGCGGCCGCGATTTCTATATTTTAGGTGCTACAGGCAGCGCGGATATCGCTTATCCGAACATGAAGCCGTGGATGGATGCACTAAAGGAGATCGGTGATCCGTTCATATTCAACAGGGACCTTACCGTGGGCAACTGCTACTTCATGGTAGGGGAAAACGGGACACACGCATGGAACTTTGTCAACCAGTACTTATACAACATTCTGCCCGACTTAAGCTACTTGTTCAGTTCTGAATCCTAAGTCCCTGGCAAGACAGCTGCAAGCTGGTACGCCAAAAAGCAGGAGGGAGATTAACGTCTCTCCTGCTTTTTCGTGCGTGCGGCATGACATGTCAAGCCTGCCGGGCATGATACCTTACGCGGGAATTGGCTATGAAGCGGCGATTGGAAATTGGACGGGCAAGGCGCGGGGGAGGAGGCTGGCGGGGAAAAGTATGGATAGCGAGGCTGAGCATGAATAAAAAGCTGAAGTGGATGCAAGTAATGCAAAATGATATAATATTTGATGGAATTGTTGGGAGGAGTCTGGACTTTGAAAACTTTATATTACTGTGACAGGTTCGGAACGCAAGTGGACATGAAAAGTACGGGACATTCGCACCATGCAAAAAATCTGCATTTCAGCGGATATTGCCTGAAATTGGTTATGTTTTAATTAAGAAATTTTACCGATCCGCACAATTGACCTTTGAAAAACTGATAAAATGGGCATCGCAGATGCCAGCCGTGAATTCCCGCGCGTAGCATGGGAATTGAAACTAACTGAAGGCGGGCATAATAATTGGATTTGTTCGTGAATTCCCGCGCGTAGCATGGGAATTGAAACTTCAAGTTTCTTTGCGACTTTCAACAGGTCATCCAGTGAATTCCCGCGCGTAGCATGGGAATTGAAACTATTTGCAAGCGGCTCATCATATGGTGGTTCTTTAGTGAATTCCCGCGCGTAGCATGGGAATTGAAACTCTGTATGCCAGTGCGGTTTGGGCGGCTTCCGAAGTGAATTCCCGCGCGTAGCATGGGAATTGAAACGCCAATGCCAGATTAGTGAAATCATAAGAAATGTTGTGAATTCCCGCGCGTAGCATGGGAATTGAAACTATGTCGGGATAACACGTGCGAAGGAGACGCTGGGTGAATTCCCGCGCGTAGCATGGGAATTGAAACATAGCCAAAGTAATGGGAAGGGACAGACGGACTATAGTGAATTCCCGCGCGTAGCATGGGAATTGAAACTGAAATAGCCTTGTCATAACTATAGTGTCAATGTGTGAATTCCCGCGCGTAGCATGGGAATTGAAACGAGCCCGTGCTCAGGTTCCCCATCCGGTCCCAAGTGAATTCCCGCGCGTAGCATGGGAATTGAAACAAACTTGTAGATGGTCATTATATCATAGGGAACCTTGTGAATTCCCGCGCGTAGCATGGGAATTGAAACTTTAGATGTTCAGACACTGGCACGAATAAAGAGTGGTGAATTCCCGCGCGTAGCATGGGAATTGAAACGTCCTGGAGCAGAGGCTTCTTCGCGTCAGGATGGTGAATTTCCGCGCGTAGCATGGGAATTGAAACCATAGTCGTCCTGGTAGAACCCAAGAACTCCGACGTGAATTTATCGGGTGCGGTTTACTTTTGCACAGTATAGAGTCGTAGAATTATGTTGCTAAATTTTGTAGAAAAGTATAAAATTTATATATAAAGCAGATATATCTTAACTTTATTCGACATTTCGAATATGCGCAGATAGGTTGGTGCGAGATGGATAAAACCAGGTATTGGACTCTTTGTTTCGCTTCACTTCTGCATGGTATCGGCGAATTATTTGCACGCGGCCATGAAAATCCTGCTAACAAGACGCTATATATCCGTCAATTGCTTGATGAAGAGAACAGTATAAAAATAAGCAGGTTTCTAGATGCTAAGATCCTTAGGGATATCCTGCTTTACTATACCGATCCTGGAAAAAATGCATTGACCGGTGAAGAAGTGCCATATGCCAAGATGATCAATGCAGCGGGCAGGTTGTCGAAAAAGGATGCAAACGCTGATATTGGATCGAAAGTAAAGCACGGATACGTAAATAGCATATTCTCAAGGATTGATTTGGGCAACGGACTTCCGAAGCCATTAGTATACAGGCATGCACCACTGGAGCCTGATGCGATTTTCCCATGCGAATCCGATACGGTCAGCCTGAACAATGACGATGTGAGTAAGCTCCAAGATGATTTTCGTACTTACTGGAACAAAGCCCTGTCTGAGGCGAAGACTGTCGAGACGCTGTACCAGATGCTCCTGAGGATCCTGGAGAGGTACACGTGGTGCATTCCTTTGGACGGACAGTCAGAGATTGCAGATATTTCACTTTATGATCATCTCCGTCTTACTTCTGCCATAGCGGCATGTATGTATAAAAAGCTGGTTGAAGACCCTCAGTTAGATGACAGGTTGCTGGATGATGATTCCCATAACAGTTTCATCCTCGCATCAGGCGATTTTTCCGGGATACAGAAGTATATTTTCAGCGGGACGTCGGAAAAACAGGGCGGTATGGCGAAGAAGCTAAGAGCCCGTTCCTTTGCAATTGCTTCGCTGATCAACCTTGCGACCAGGACAATGATCGACCGCTGTGATCTGCCTGCATCCTGTGTTTTGATGAACTCCGGGGGGAATTTCTTTATTCTTTTACCGAATACCGAGTCAGTTAAAAATAAACTGGATGAATTCCAGCAAGAGATCGATAAAGAACTGTTCGATACATTTCAGGGAAATGTGGCACTTCATCTGGCTTATACTTTGATGTGCGGCAACGATTTTGGCTCCTTCGGTGATAAGATACACGAAGTCAAGGAGCAACTGGCTATCCGCAAGAGACAATCATATGCCAGCCTTTTGCAGAAAAATGGACAATGGGTCGAAATCCGGTGCTTTGATGATGATGCCTATACCAGAAAGCTGGGAATATGCAGTAGCTGCGGCAACGAATTCGCAGTAGAAAAAACAGAGGATGGACCTATCGGCTGGCGCTGTAAACAGGAAATCGAGATAGGCCGCCGACTAGTCCAGACAGATGTCGTAACGCTTGTCCGGGCGAAGAAAGGCCTGTTATCGCTTGGAGGCTGGTCGGTGCTGCCATATGAGGCTGAAGGGGAAATATATGCACTGAAAAGTGACGATGTAAGCAAACTCCCGGCTCCGCTCTGGCGGCAGGCCAACCATGTGCCAGCCGGCCGGGATGGGGCCTTGACGTTTGAAGAAATGGCGGATAAATCCCAGGGAGCTAACTGGCTGGGCTATCTCAAAGCGGATGTTGACAGGCTCGGAATGATTTTCACCGTTGGCTTCAGGAGAGAGACAGGAGAGAACTACGGAAACATTGCAAGGGTCGCGTCACTGAGCCGTATGATGGAAATATTCTTCTCTGAATGGCTTAATCGTCTTGTTGAAAAGGAATATTCAGACTGCTACATAGTATTTTCGGGCGGTGACGACCTGTTTATCATTGGACCCTGGAACCAGGTGATTTCATTGGCAATAGAGGTCCGCAAGAAATTTTCTGAATTTACGGGGAACAATCCCAACACTACGCTTTCATGTGGTATTACTTTCAGTCCGCCCAAGCTACCGGTGGCCTATGCTGTCTCCAGCGCGGAGCATGCACTGGACCGCGCGAAGGAAGAGTATTCGTCCTTCGAAGAATCGGGCCGAGACCAGGTGTGCATGTTCGACCATGTAATGAAGTGGAAATATGTCGATTCAGTGATGGATGCTGCCAAAAAGGTTGCAGGATGGATGCGCAGCGATAAGCTGACTGCCGGGGATGTCAGACGCCTGAGGATATATGCCGGAATGTTTGAACAGTATGCAGCTTCTGGTTGCCAGGATACAAGAGGCCTAAGATATGTGGGGCATCTTTCTTACGATATCGGGCGTAAAATGAGCGAAGGTGGGAAAGGACTTGATATCGGCGCCAGGAAGTTTTTGGAATCATTGCGTGATATATCATATAATGGCCTCATTAATCACCTTAGCGTAGTTTGTGATTATTCGCTGCTGATGAACAGAAAGAAGGAGGATCCAGCTGATGAATGAGAAATTTAATGGCGGGAAGAGCCAATTTGATGGTCCAAAAAAGAAAAACATGACCTTGAATAGTTTTTCAGGGTTAAAAGATGTGTTTTACGCAAATAACAGAAAAACTATTAAAGACTATTACGAAGAACTTAAGAATGGGTATTTTACACCTAATCATGTAATTAAACAGGAATTTCTTAAAGAGTATCCTGAAATAATAGTTGATGACCTGGCGGGCATCCGATTAGGTGAAAATGGCAATACTGAAAGCAAACTCAGAATGAGCTACACGCAAATCAGGAACTTTTATGATTACATCCGTGTCGCTGAAAGTTCATACAGATATTCAAAAGAAGCTGGTAATGATTCTGAGACACTGAAGGAGAGGTTCCTTGCCAAAATCAGAAGACTCGATCCAATGGTAACTTATGCACTGGGTCGTGATAATCCGTCAGTTACTAAAGAATTCAGGAAATTCATTCTTGCCAATATCAATTCGTGCAATACTGTCGAAGACGTCATAAATGGGTTTTTGCCGCATTTTGAAGCGGTGGTCGGATATTTCAAATATAAGTACCCGAAGAGTAAATAAATGTAAGGGGGATTTCAAATGAAATTAATGAAAATCAATAAAATCACCGGAGAGATTTTTTGCCTGAGCAATCTGCATATCGGAGGAAGTAAAGACAGTATCGGCATTGGATTCATGGACAATCCGGTCATCAAGCATCCAATTACATCTGAACCATATATTCCGGGCTCATCCATTAAAGGGCGCATGCGTTGCAACATGGAAAGACGCCTTGGCCGGTATAAAACTGTTGTTAAAAAAGATGAACATGGCATTGAAACAAAAGAAATAAGACACGAACCATGCAGTTGCGGCAGTTGTTTAGTCTGCAAAACCTTTGGCTCGATGAGCAAAAATGCAGATAGTCCGACAAGACTAATCGTTAGGGACGCGTATTTGACAGAAGACTCAAAAGCTAAAAACAGAGATATTATGGATGAAAAAGGGATAAACATATACGGCGTGAAATATGAAACTGCTATTGACAGAAAAACAGGTGCAGCACTCGGAGGTTCATTGAGACCCATTGAATATGTGCCTTCAGAAACAGCTTTTAATCTGGAAATGAAGTTGCAAATATTTGATATAGATAATGAGGATGAGATAATCAGTTTTGTAAAAAGAGCGTTGAAAAGCCTGGAAGAAACATATATTGGCGGCATGGGAAGCAGGGGGTACGGTCAGGTCAAACTGCGCAATCTGAGGCTTAATGGTGAACCATTTGACCTTGAATCTGTCAATTTCTGAGGTCCGGAGGGTTAAAATGAAACTTTATCGTTTTGGGGTCAGGATGCTTTCAGGCAGCAGATCACCGGTGCATTCTGATACTTTGTTCGGGAGTGTCTGCTGGGCTCTTCTTTACCTGGAAGGAGAGGACAGACTGAAATCCTTGCTGCAGAGCTGTATAGAGAGAAAGCCTGCATTCATATTTTCAGACGGATTCCCCCGGGGCTTCCTTCCGCGTCCTGCCGGCGGTAATTATACCACAGAGTTTTCAGAGAGCAGATCCAAATCAGAAATAATAGAATTTATGAAAACAGCGAAGAAAGTAAAGAAAATCAGCTATATTCCACTAGATGATATGAGCAGGATCTTCAAAGGGGAAAAGATCTCACTGGGAGATTGCAGGCAGCCTGATGAGGCAATAGTCCACATGACAGCTCACAATACGATCGACAGGGAAACCGGGACTTCCATGAAAGGTGGTTTGTACCGTGAGATTTATCGCTGGGATGGAGATATTGACATTTATGCCCTGGTAGCAGAAGAATGGGTGCCTTCGCTTAAAGAATGTCTGAAAGTCGTCAGTTCCTGGGGCTATGGTGGAGGGGCCTCCCGTGGAAGAGGTGCTTTTCAGCTGGAAGATGAATATAACGTTATGTCTGAGGTAAATTTCGATATACCGGAGAATCCAAATGCATTTATGACTCTTTCCAGGTGTATTCCTACGCAGGATATGCCTGTGCGCTGCCAATACAGGCTGGACGTGAAGCTTGGCCGTTTCGGGAAGGAGCGCGGGAAAGCAGGTTATCCGTTCAAAAGGCCGTTGCTTATGCTGGAGCCAGGAGCAGTTTTCTGGGGGGATCCGCCAGAATGTGGCTGGTGCGGAACAATGGCAGGAGATCTCTCTGATGAATACAACGATGCGCTGCAGTGTGGGATGTCAATTATCCTTCCCTGTAAGATTGAACCGCCGGAATGGGGTGCATGATTTTTGCTTGCTTTGTTCGAAATAGAGCTTGAAGTGCTGAATGACGGAGAAATACCGCAAACTCACGGACATATGGTCCATGGGCATTTTTTTAAGATTCTTAAGCAGATAGCTCCTGACCTTTGTAACAGGATCCACGGCATGAACGGCACGCTACCATTCACTCTTTCGACGTTGTATAAGTGCGGCGCCCATCCCGGGATACATACACCCGAAGCAGAGAAGGGCAAACGGGTGTGTTACCGCGCTGGATTGCTTAACGATGAATTGGTTACGGCAGTTTCTCTTGCTATAAACAAAGCGATGATCACAGGACCTGTGGTTATTGCCGATATACCATTTGGCATAAAAGCAATAAGACTGCTTAAGGGTGAAGAGATTCATGAACTTAAACGATATGCGGCAGTAGCGGCGGACAGATTACGCACTTTCGAAATAAATTTTCGGACACTTTCATGCTTCCGGTCGGAAGGCAGAAGTCTGCTTTTTCCGGAAACCCGCCTTGTAATATCCAGCCTGTATCGTTCATGGACGGCTGCCGGCGGCCATGAGATCCCGGATGAGACACTGAGAAGGATCGCACGGAACGTTTTTCCCGCCAGGTATAGCTTGCGTACGGGCATGCTTGATATGGGCAAATACCTATTGAGCGGATTTGTGGGTTATTGCTCGTACGAGGTGGACGAGTGCCTGGATCGGGATGAAAGGTCTGCTTTGCTAAGCCTGCTGGGTATGATACCGTACGCGGGGATCGGCTATAAGACGACAATGGGGATGGGACAGGCACGATACAGGATAGTGCCGGTTAAGGACCCGTACGATGGTGTTGACGAAGTTGCAGACCAGGCAAGTACGGATGGGTCTTTATAATGCTTCCAATATATCTTCGATTTTGCGGGGAAGTTCACGGTAGAACAATTCCGGCTTGAATTTGGTTTTTCTGCTGATGTCTGCATACTCAATGAACTGTTCCCATGCTGCATCAAGGAAACCGCATATATCCGGTACCTTTTTTCCGGAGACTTCTCTTATAAGTGCTTTTTCAAAGACTTCACACCTTTTCTTCAGTAAATCATTGCCCGGATCGTTCTGCAGTTCATTCCGCAAATTGTTATAGCTATCCGTAAGTTGGACTTCGATCTCCCCGGAAGAAATTCCTTTAAACCCGTGGGACATAATAGTCTTGTTCCGGAGGCGGCTTAATGCAATCAAAACATACATATAGTTGCTCAAACAGCCATTTCCTGACGAATTGTCGATATATGTGATGAGATACAACCTCAAAATATTATTCAATTTCTCATTGATTTCATTGTTTGCATCGACATAGCCGCTTGCCTCGGCGAAGTTTTTGATGATGAAATCTATGAAATCTTTGCCTTTATTTGCATACCTTACCCTGACAATGACATGGGTTCCGTTTCTGCGGAGAAATGCCCGGCATTCGTTGCGCGTTTCCAGCAGCACGTAATCGCAGACAGCCTCAAAGAACCTGAAGATCCTCCCCAGAAAATCCACGTAATGCCCTGCCCTGTACAGTTGCTTTGCGTTTTCTTTCAGTTCTGCGATACGCAGCAGGTCGTTGCTGTGAAGATTTCTCACCTGGCTTTCCAGTTCGCTGAAATATTCCCTGTCTGCATGAGATAACCTCAGGCATGAAACAATGATTTCTTGCGCCTTTGCAAAATCGAATACCTGCCTACAGTGTGCGTATTTGAGGAGACCCTGCAGTACCTGGTATGATGCCGCCAGCGGGCTTCCCCCTGCGTCCTGGGCATTGGTTTCAAACAATCTACTGTTCTGGTTCAAAATTTCCAGGGCGGCATGATACTCGCCCTGCCTGACCAGCAGTGAGATTTGCTTCTTAACTTCATTTTTGATCAGGTTTTTTGCTATAGACTGTTCCTTTACTTTAGCATTAGAATCCAATGGTTTATATAATGTGCGGAATCTATCTGCGAAGATTTCAAGCCCGCAAAGGAGCAGCGCTGTGTTTTGTGCCGGCACTCCTCCTGTAAGTGAAGCAAAGAAACAATCGGCAGATTTGTTTTCTTCTGCTATCTTTTTGAGAGCATTATTGTAGAAGTTCATCATTATATCGATATCTGACGGATTTGCGTTGATTGCTATCGTTTCTATATCGGCAAATTCATAAACTGATTCCAGGATCCTTTTGACTATTTTCCCGTAATAAATAGTGTCCTGGTCGTGTTTTTTCTCTTGATCGGTGACAAAAAGGATGATTTTGCTGTCTTGTGGGCTAAATTCATTTAACTCGAGAAAATTTTTGATTATTGAAAGCTCTATTACCTCGGCTGCTTTTTTAACTGAAGTATCATCCTCGAACTGGTTATATTCTTCCAACAGCTTTCTGCCTTCTTCTCTTGCGGCGGGAAGTTTTTTTTCCTTATATTCATGCATAGATTTTTCTACAGGATTTGATTTAAACTGAACGTCGCTGTTGCCGATGTTGAATATGAACAAGTTTTTCATACGGGATCAGCCCTTTCGCTGTGTTCATCTATAACTATTTTATGTTACCTTTAGTATTTATTCAATATCACGGCCTTTTTCACACAGTCTTAAACAGATCTTTTGTTATGGTCAATTCTTTAGTTTTTCGCGTAAGTACGGAAGTATATAATGTTCGGAATTTTTCCCTGAAGACGCTGAGCCCGCAAATAAGTAGCATCATATTCTGTGCCTGTGTTCCTCCGGTCAGCGAGGCAAAGACGTGATCAAATGGCCGGTTTTCCTCTGCTATCTTTGCTAGGGCTTTGCGGTAGAAATCTTTCATTATGTCCATATCTGCCGGATTCTCGTTTACTTCCGTCAATTCCACACTGGAATCTTTATAAATGAATTCCAGGCATCTCTTTATTATCTTACCGTAATATATGGTATCCTGTGAGTTTTCACTTTCCTGGTTTGTAACGAAAAGAATTATTTTGCTCTCCGCAGGCGTGAATCCATCAACCTCAAGTGTGCTTGAAACGATCGGGAAAAACAGACCGTCATCAATTGCTTTCTTAACCGATGCATCGTCTTTGAACCGGTTATATTTTTCCTCCCACAGCTCTTTTCCGAAAACCCTTGCTGGAATTATCCTTTTAACTTCACCTTTTTGAATGCTGCCGGCTATTGGATTTGACTTGAACTGAACATCACTGTTGCCGATGTTGAATATGAACAAGTTTTTCATCTGAAACAGACCTTTCTGCTTATGTGTGTTTTTCCACAGTCATTTTATGTTATCTCAAAAATTAATTCAAGATAATGGATATATTGATTATAAAAAGCCACTGAAATAACATGGATCGAGTTATGGGCGGCTGCAGACAGGTATGTTATCTAAGATGGGTCAATGGGAAGAATCTCGGAGTGTGTTCGTACCGATAATTTCGATATACATACTGACATGCTTGGCATAGATTGATACATTTTAAGCCGACTATTACGTAGGTCGACGAGTAAATGGTCTGGGATAAAAGGCAGTAAAGCCTGATGGGCATATGCAAGGTGTAGGGTGTTAGTAGAGAAGGAGCCTGATAAAATGGTGGGAAGAAGTGAAAAAGGAAAAAAGTGAATGGATGGAAAGGATAAAGGAGTTGTAACTCAAAAAATGATATAATTATTGGTGAAAAAGGTTACGAGATAGTTTGGACTTTGAAAATCTAGCATAAGTAATCAAGTGCGGATCACAAGTGGACATGAAAAGTACGGGACATTCGCACCAGGCATAGAATCAGCGTTTCAGCGGATTTTACCTAAAATTGGTTGAGCTTTGAATAAGAAATTTTACCGATCCGCACTAATATGACTCAGAAACTTGATAAAATGGGCATTGCAGATGCCAGCCATTGAACTCCCACGCGCAGTATGGGAATTGAAGG
>ENA-UPAD01002595-UPAD01002595.1-bioreactor-metagenome-genome-assembly--contig:-NODE-2595-length-12590-cov-7.661348_pt1 | contig 12590 bp, 5 predicted proteins | sample MGYA00238179_ERZ772710 | MGnify/ENA primary metagenome ERZ772710 (study PRJEB29004, sample SAMN07631245) | bioreactor metagenome | isolation source: Switchgrass digestor | place: USA: Dartmouth...
AGCCAAATTGGCACTTTATAGCTTCCCAGGGCCAGTTACTATACTCACTGCCTAACTTGATATAGTTATCTTCATCCTGCCATACCAATAATGACATCTGCTGATAGTTTGCAGACGGAGCTTCAGGGAAATACGACTTGCATTCTACTTCCCAATCTCCCAAAGCAGACTGTACAAATACGTTTTTCCATCCTGTACCTGTCTGATGGAAATCATTATCCTGAGTTGGCAGCCTCAAACCGAATCCCTCTTCTATGGAGTAGCCTTCCGGATCCTCGTTTAGAACCGTCCATACACTTCTATCCAAGGGAGCACCTGTCGTAAAGTCGTAACTTACCGGCTCGCTACCAAATGCTATACTGTATATAGTGCTGCCTAATTCATTAGATATCAATACTCTTGCTATACCCGGGATACTTTCTGGTGGAATTACTGTTACCGTCATAGTTGGATTAGCAGCTTCTGCTCTTACTTCCGGAACGGCACTTCCTCTTGGCATCTTTATTAAGTAGTTTGTTTCTTCAGGTGAAAATCCTTCAAGAAGCTTGCCGTTAACGGTTATTGATGAAGCGATTGGGAATCCTGCATCTGGTTCGGCTACCTTCAGATATGTGAAGGTTGCATTGATAGAACCTGCCTGGGATGGAGCCCCATTGGATGCCAACAATCCTATTCTCGGGTTCATATATGCTGCAATTGTTGAAGCAAGTTCTGTAAAGGCGACACCATCAGTAGAATAATATGCTGTATATCTTGAGCCTTCCTTAGTCAGTCGCAGATACAATTCAGTCAGTCCACTTATATTCGCAGAACCTACCGTTGCCATTTCGCCATTGGCTGTGTTGAAGAATCTGAAGCCGGTATTGCTGCCTGAATACTCGTAGTCCAGCTTGATGTAGTTATCAATGTCTTCGAATACTACCAGGCCTGCCTGCTGATAGCTGGCACTAGGAGTAGCTGACAACTTGATGTTGGTCTGAACCAGCCAGTCTCCGGCTGCCTGTTGGAGGAACAGATTATTGACGGAATCGTCTGAGAAATCTCCAACCTGAGTAGTTATTTGCAACCCGTCGTTTATGAAGGTGTAATTATCACTATCTTCATTGTAGACCGTCCATTCATCTCCAAGTGCACCTGTCTTGAAGTCGGCAGAAAGAGGAGGACGTCCTATACCAATATAATAAGTTTGCTGGAAACTTCCTTCCTTAGTCACAATAGTGGTAATTCCCGGAATGGATGTTGCAGGTGTAACTGTTACTTCAACTTCAGGGTCAGAAATTACAGGCTCGATCTCAGGAATATCATCTACACCATAAGGTACGCAAACTGAGTATTTGAAACGGTCTTCTTTAAAGTCCTCTATTGGTTTGCCGTCTACATTGATACCTTCCAAATAGCCTTTGGAATCTACATATACAATGAAATCTGCAGATTCACTGACTCCCTCATAGCTTACAGTTGCAGTGATGGTAGCTACACCACCTGACTTAGTGAGAATAGTTCCATCTTCCTGTATCGATACTACCGAAGGACGGTTACTGGTGTATGTGACTTCCATACCTTGCGGCAATGGTTTGCTTTCGCCTTTCTTTATGTAGCCATACAGGCTTTCATCACTCATGGCAACTGTAATCTTCGGGATAACTTTCTTATTCTTGCTAAAGAATACACGGTTTGGTATATCTTCGTCGCCTTCCTGGTGAGCCTTAACTGTGACAACACTAAGTACAGGCTTCAGTTCACCGGTAACCTGGAATGTGTCACTCTGCACGATATCTTCGCTTGATTTACCGATCTGAACTTCATATGTGCCGTTGTAAACTTCATATCTGTCATCTTCTGTATCAAAGAACGCCATATCTTTTACGTCTACTGTAAAGTTTACAGTCTTGGTTTCATCCGGCTGAAGGTTAATTTTTTCAAATCCGAGCAGTCTCTTTATAGGAAGCTCAAGTTCCGCCGGAGCTCCCGGAGTGGCAATATATAACTGTACAACATCTGCACCTGCTATGGAACCTGTGTTCTTAACATCAACACTTACTTCCAAGGTACCGTTTGCATCAAGATTTTTGTTCTTTATCTGAAGATTTGAATACTGGAATGTAGTATAGCTCAGACCATGTCCGAAAGCATAGTCATAGTTTCCGGTGTAGTACATATAAGTACGTCCCGGTGTACCTTGTTCAGGCCTGATTCTATAGTCTTCAATGTTTGGAATATCTTTATCGGTTGGATACCATGTAAATGGTAGATGTCCACTTGGATTATAATTGCCTAACAGTACATCAGCAATAGCCTCTCCCTTGCGGAGGCCAAGGAAACTGCTCCACAGTATTGCAGAAACGTCATCCTTGAATTCAGTTAAGTCAACCTGCCCTACAGTTTCAATGAAGGCGATTGTGTTAGGATTTTCAATTGCAACCTCTTTAATCAGATTTGCCTGAGAACCTGGCAAATTGATTGTTGAACGGTCATGGTCCTCACGTGAAGTACCGTTGTCGGTGCTGACATAGACTATGGCCAAATCAGCATCAGCGGCAGCACTCACTGCAGCATAATCAATATTTACAAGGTTTGCAGCACTGGTACCGCTATCAGTAAATCCTTTATAATATGTTACTTCAGCTTCTGGATTGATTGCTTGTATGGCATTTTTTATTCCGTTATAAGGGCTAACAATATTCTTGTTGGCATTGCTTCCCTGAATTGCGGAATAACCACCGAGGTTTACACTGTTAGGATTAGCGAAATAGCCTATTACAGCTACTTTGAATGGTCCTGAAGTTGGTACTTCTATAGGCAAAAGTTTTCCTGCCTTACCATCTTTCTTTGTAATTTCTTCGTTCTTCAGAAGCACTATGGACTTTGCAGCAGCTTCACGAGCCAATGCCAATCTTTCAGGCGTTTGAGTAATAGCATTGTTGTTGTTGCTGTTGGTCCATGTTCCCTGTGGAACTCTCTGGCGTGCCTCAGCAATCCATCTTACACTCTGTGGATCATCAAATTCGCCCAGCATCATACGGGTTGTAAACAGACGAAGCAGTGCTGTATCAACATCATTCTCAGTAAATGTACCTGTTTCGGTTTTAATTCCTCTTTCGACTGCCTGAGGTACAGTATTAGTATAGTTGTAATCGTCTCTATAACCTTCATTACATTCAAGATCCGTTCCTGCCATCATGGCAAAAGCTGACCTCTCATAGTAGTCTACCGGACGGGTCCAACCCTCAGGAATCCATTTATGTCCGACAGTAATTCTGCTTATAGAGTCGCAGTCAGTGGTGATATATCCTGAAAACCCAAAGGTTTGACGTAGCAGTCTGTCCAGCAGGTAAACACTCGCCGTAGCAGGTATACCATTGACTGTATTGTAAGCGGTCATTATTGACTGAATATCTGCTTCTCTGATGATATTTCTATAAGGAGCAGTATAGTACTCTCTCAGTGAACGTAAATCAACGGCGGAGTTCCCACTGAGTCGGCTTGCTTCGCTGTTATTGGCAGTATAGTGCTTCAATGTAGCGATAGCTTTATAATAGCCATCCGGATCCAGTAAGTTACCGTTCATATCCTTACCTTCCAGGCCATTTACAAACTGAGAGGCAATTTTTCCTGTCAAATAAGGATCTTCACTGAAAGCCTCGTCATTACGTCCCCAGCGTGGATCACGGGCAAGGTTCACTGTCGGTGAATAGAAAGTGAGGTTTCTGCGGTTGTCGGGTACAACTTCACGTGCTTCATCGGAAATTGCAACAGCTTCCCTGTACATCAGTTCCGGATCCCAGCTTGAACCCAGTGAAAGAGAAATGGGATAGGATGTTGTATTCCATACCATGCTGCTGTTGCCTGATGCATTTAATTGCAATGATGAAACACCGTGTAAGCATTCATTCCACCATCCGTAAGTCTCAATACCTAAACGTGGGATAGCAGGAGCCCGGCTGCTTATCATTTGAGATGCTTTTTCTTGCAGTGTCATGCGAGATATCAAATCTGCCGCTCTTTCTGCAAAAGAATATGAGGTGTCCAAATAAATTGGAATGCCCGGGTCAGTCTCTCCATCTGGTTCTGCAGCAACCTGTACAGGCAGAACACTGAACACACTTAAACAAATGCTAAGTGCCAGAACCAAAGATAAGACTTTTCTGATTTTTGACATCTTACCATCCTCCTTATTATAAATGTTTATTTTATACATCCTCCAGACCATCGAATCGTCTATCCAACAGCCTGAATTATTTTATTAACGTTTTATAAATATCGCATTTTTCAATTTTTCAATGATGAGTAACTGCCTTCACTACCTGATACTTTCTCATAAGGCCAGTCGTTGATGCTGCCAAGGTTGTAAACTTTTTTATAACCCAGCTGTAACGCTTTTTTCAAAGCTTCTTGTGAGCGAACACCTTTGGCGCAATAAAAGATTATTTTTTGGGATTTATCAGGAAATATTATTTCAAGGGCGTTGTCAATCTGATCCAGCGGAATATGGATACAGCCCTTTATGTGAGATACCGCATATTCCTCAGCAGTACGAACATCCACAATGTAGGCACCGTTGAGAAAATCGTTCAAAGCCTGTTCAGGCTTGATATTATATTGATATAATTCTTCATTATTCAGGATATCAAACCAGAAGTCATCCCCTACCACAACAACCTTTCCGTCGGCCAATGCCATTTCGTTGATGTTGTGGTCAGATAACCTGGTAAGTTTATGGCAAACGATACACTCTGTGAGTGTAAGCAGTTTGCCGTCGTTGCATGCAACTAAAAGTTGATCCTCGCTTAGTCCTACAACGTTGACGGTAAGCGGAAGGAAATTATCCACCGGCTCACCGTTAACTTCAGTCAAGGGATACGGCCTCCACACCTCGCCGTTAGCACTGGACATAATAATTGGAATACCTGAATCTCTCTGATATTCTCCAGTCAGGAAAAATGTGTCACCTAATGCCCGGATGCTATGGAACCAATATGGCTCATCGTACCCCTTATAAACCTCGTTATAGTCTAATATATTCCAATTTCTTCCATTGGTAGACATCAAGATCTGTCCTTCGCGGGTAACAGCCATACACATCCGGTTGTTAGCGGAGATTGAAATAATACCGTTTTCCGTTTCAGTTTGTATCAAGCTCCAATGCTCACCATCCGAAGAACGAAGCAGTACCCCTCCACTGCCGCTTATCCAAAAAGCACCGCGGAACAGTGCTATATCGTACAGGATTGCGTCAACGCCGCTTTTTACCACATTAAACTCGCTGCCATCCTTCGAAACAAGAATGATACCATCTTCACCTACTGCCACATTGATACCATTTACATAAATTATTCCATTTAAAGATGCTCTTGTTGGTGAAGAAAGTGATACAACAGTTTTATCCGGCATAATACGGTCAATTCGGCCACCGGTGCCGACAGCAATATATGATATTCCGTCAAAGCAAACATCGCGGTAGCCTTCTGGAAATGCAGAGACATTTTGGAAGGCTTTGGTGTTCCGGGAAGAATCAGAACGTGGAGTTTCCGGTTTCGTATTTGACTTTTGCCCTTTATTCACCGGACTTTTATTTGAAACTGCCTGCAAATCTGCCTGATTTGCTTTAGCAGGGGATGAATTATTCTTATTGGGAGAGGAATTATTATTTTCCCCTTTCTTCTTTGCAGGCTCATCTTCCACAACCCCACTGCCGGCAAATACCTTCCCAGTATTTTTCGATACAATTGCTTTATTTGCCGCCTCTTGTGTCTCCACTTGTTGTCTTACCGAATTATTAGATTCTCCAGGTACGGATTTATTACAAGCAACTAAAGCAAACACTATAAGCAAGCAAATAACTACAATTGCAATTCTCTTCATTATCTTTCCTCCGTATTGCCCAATATTTATATAAATCGCTTGTGCCTGTCTTTTACTTTTTCTTCGTTGACATATCAACCCATACGGCTAAAATAAGTATCAGACCCTTTATAATTTGCTGCCAAAAGCTTTCAGTATTTAAAAGACTCATCCCATTATCAAGACTTGCCATGACAAGAGCACCGATAAGTGCGAAGGGTATTGAACCAATTCCACCTGTCATGCTTGTTCCTCCTATGACACAAGCAGCAATAGCGTCCATTTCAGCCATTGCACCTGCGTTGCTGGTGGCAGCATTCAACCTTCCTGTAAGAATAATCCCAGCTATAGCACTCAAAAAACCGCTAATAATGAAAACCAACAATGTATATCGCTTGTTATCTATACCCGACAACATTGCGGCTTCGGGATTGCCCCCTATTGCATATACGCATCTGCCAAACTTTGTTTTTGTTGCAATGAAGTTAAAAACTAATGTCAGACAAAGCACAATAATAACCGGAATTGGAATACCTTCATAATTGTTCATTACCAGGACAAAGCCAATGATAAGAATTGAGAACAAACAGACTTTTAATATGGACTGATAAATCGGTGGTACATCTAAATTATATTTTTCCCTGGAGGCTCTGGCTTTAAAAACCATTATAATCGTAGCTATCACAGCAATTACAGCAAGAATTATACCTGCTCCTTTTTGAAGATAGTCCTGTCCAATGGCTTTTAGAATAGGAGACGAGAGTGAAATAGAAACACTTTTTGTTATTCCCAGGAGCACTCCCCTGAACATCAAGTAGCCTCCCAGAGTTACAATAAATGCCGGAACCTTTTTGTAGGCTACCCAAAATCCATGCCAAGCTCCGATTAATGTACCCAGTAGTATTATAACAACAAGAGTCGGGATAACATCCCATTGCATTCTTGACTGAAGTATTGCCATAACTCCACCGCACAAACCGAGAACCGATCCTACTGACAAATCGATATGCCCTGCTACGATTACAAACACCATTCCAATAGCAAGTACAGAAGTTACAGATGCTTGTCTTGCAAGTAGTGCCAGATTTCTGGCGCTTAAAAACGTGCCGCCGGTAATGATTGTAAATATAATCCATATTCCTACAAGTACGGAAATCATAGTGTAGGTTCTGATATTTGCTTTTATTCTGGAAGAACTAATAGCTCTTTTTTTCACACTTACATTTGTATTACTCACACCTAATTTCGTATTCATTTAACGACCTCCTGTTGCGTAATACATTATTCTTTCCTGGGTTGCATCTCGATAATCAAATTCTGCTCTGATGGCCCCTTCACACATTACAAGTATCCTATCGCTCATGCCAAGTATTTCCGGGAGTTCGGATGAAATCATGACAATAGCCACACCCTGCCTCACCAGCTCATTCATAATATTATAAATTTCGAACTTGGCACCGACATCAATTCCCCTTGTTGGCTCATCCAGGAATAATATTTTTGGCTTGGTCATCAGCCATTTTGCAAGAACCACCTTCTGCTGATTACCACCACTTAGATTGTTGACCTTTGTTCTCAAAGTAGGAGTTTTAATTCTCAACTCTTTTACATATTGAGAGGTATTCAGATATTCTTTATTTGAGTTTATTACTCCCCAATCGCAAATCTTGTCAATACTTGCCAATGTAGTATTTGTTGTTACCGATTGTTCCAAGACCAGACCATATCTCTTTCTGTCTTCCGACACAAGACCTAAACCGTTTTCTATTGCATCACCAGGTTTATTTATTTCAACTTTTTTACCATTAATAAAGATTTCACCATACTTTTTTCCTGCATATCCACCAAAAATACTGGTAACCAATTCTGTCCTTCCGGCTCCCATAAGACCGGCAATGCCTAATATTTCACCTTTTTTAATTTGAAAACTGACATTATTTATCACGAGCGAACCGGTTCCATCGGGATCATAGACATTCAGTCCTTTTACTTCCATCACTACTTCGCCTGCAGTATGATTTTCTCTTGGAAACCTTTCGGTTAATTCACGGCCAACCATTAAAGAAATTACTTTATCCTCATTGATATCTTTGATATCATATGTGCCAACTGATCTACCGTCTCTTAGGATTGTAATCCTGTCTGCTATGTCAAAAACTTCTCCAAGCTTATGGGAAATATAGATACACGTCACTCCTTTTTTCTTCAACTCTCTCAGAATTCCCATCAGCGTTTGCACTTCACTCTCAGTTAAAGCTGCAGACGGTTCATCAAGCACCAAGATTTTCGCATTTTTGGATAATGCTTTTGCAACTTCAACAAGTTGCTGTTGACCTACTCCAAGGTCTTTTATTTTTGTATGGGGATTAATGTCCATGCCTAATTCGTTTAAGAATTCAGAAGTTTCGTAATACAATTTATCCCAGTCCACTATTCCTGCTTTGCCGGGGAGCTTGCCTAAATAGACATTTTCTCCGACATCCAATTCCTTAACCAGAGCAAATTCCTGATAGATAATTGAAATCCCGGCATTCTCAGACTGCTTTACATTCTGAAACTTCATAACCTCATTATTTATGTAAATGTCTCCTTCATATGTACCATAAGGATAGACACCACCCAGAACTTTCATCAGTGTTGATTTGCCAGCTCCATTTTCACCGCATAGGGCATGAATTTCACCTTTTCTTACACTAAAAGTTACATTATCCAATGCTTTTACTCCAGGAAATTCTTTTGTTATATTTTTCATTTCAAGGATATATTCATCCAAGACTTTCACTTCCTTATCTGCCCATGTTTGAGTGCATATAGAAAACAATCCGGGTAATTACTCCGGGTAATTACCCGGACTATTTTCTAAAATCTATCTAAACAACTACTTCCCTAACTGAAACAACTGCTGATTATTACGCAGGTGCTGATAATTACTCTGGCCATTGATCCTTTGGAACATTTTTGTAAACATCTTCAAGTTTATGCCATCCGTCTTTGATGATAACGTCATACATATTCGAAGCATCTACTGCGACAGGAGTCAAAAGAACTGAATGAACATTAATTTTGCCGTTGTTGGTCTTCTGATTGGCATCTGTTATACTTTCTCCCTTTGCTAATGCAACTGCCATCTCTGCTGCTTTTGTGGCTATAGACTTAATGGGTTTGTAAACTGTTACAGTCTGGGTACCTTCCACAACCCTCTGACAAGCTGCAAGATCCGCATCCTGTCCGGAAACGCCAACCTTGCCTGCAAGCTTCTGCTCTGCAAGTGCCTGTATTGCTGCACCTGCACAGCCGTCATTTGAAGTCACTACCGCTGCAACATCGTTATTGTTTGCTGTCAATGCATTCTCAACATGCTTCAATGCTACTTCCGGTTTCCATCCGTCTGCCCACTGGTCTGCAACTATCTTTATATCCCCTCTGTCTATATATGGCTGCAATATGTTCATTTGACCTTGTCTTACAAGCTTGGCATTGTTGTCGGTAGGTGAGCCACCTATCAGCACATAATTTCCTTTAGGATACTTTTTAACAATGGCTTCCGCCTGAATTTCTCCTACCTTGACATTGTCAAAGGATATATAATAATCCAAATCACAGTTAGTTATAAGCCTGTCATAGGCAATAACCTTTACATTTTCTTTATGGGCTGCATCAACTATGGCAGCAGCAGTTTCACCATTCTGAGCAATAACAACCAGCACGTCTACTCCCTGAGTTATGAGGTTTTCAGCCTGGGAGTTCTGAAGGTTTTCATCTCCGTTTGCTGATTGCACAAGAACTTTTGCGCCCAGTTCCTCTGCTCTTGCAACAAAGAGATCTCTGTCCTTCTGCCATCTCTCTTCCTGCAAGGTTGCCATTGAGAGACCGATAGTGATTTCTTTCTTTGAACTGGAATCAGGAGCAGAACTAGAATCCTTTTCTCCTCCGGTTTGCGTTTCACTGGTTTTATCCTGCGTGGAAGGTGTATCTTGCTCCTTTGCTGTATCTTTGCCACCACATCCAACCAGTGTTAAAACAATACATGCCATGATTATGAAGGCAACTATCTTCATAAAACCTGACTTCTTCATGCTTTACCCTCCTCATATAATTTAAATTTATTGTGATTTTATGTTATTACATTGAGTGTTTAGCGAAAACGTAATATATTGTTCTAGAATGCAATAAAATTGTTTATATGGTTTGAATGGACTAATGGTAGTATTTTTTTGATATGTTTCTTCACAAAAAAATACCCGCTCTAAGAGCGGGTATTTTGCTATTGCTTTTTAATTTTACTACTAAGGCCGCTTATCCTTTGGAATATTTTTGTTTTACTACTCAGTTACTTATCCGTCGGAACATTTTTGGCTTACTACTCAGGCCACCTGTCCTTCGGTACATTCTTGTAAACTTCTTCGAGTTTATGCCATCCGTCTTTGATGATAACATCATACATATTCGAAGCATCTACTGCGACAGGAGTCAAAAGAACTGAATGAACATTAATTTTGCCGTTGTTGGTCTTCTGATTGGCATCTGTTATACTTTCTCCCTTTGCTAATGCAACTGCCATCTCTGCTGCTTTTGTGGCTATAGACTTAATGGGTTTGTAAACTGTTACAGTCTGGGTACCTTCCACAACCCTCTGACAAGCTGCAAGATCCGCATCCTGTCCGGAAACGCCAACCTTGCCTGCAAGCTTCTGCTCTGCAAGTGCCTGTATTGCTGCACCTGCACAGCCGTCATTTGAAGTCACTACCGCTGCAACATCGTTATTGTTTGCTGTCAATGCATTCTCAACATGCTTCAATGCTACTTCCGGTTTCCATCCGTCTGCCCACTGGTCTGCAACTATCTTTATATCCCCTCTGTCTATATATGGCTGCAATATGTTCATTTGACCTTGTCTTACAAGCTTGGCATTGTTGTCGGTAGGTGAGCCACCTATCAGCACATAATTTCCTTTAGGATACTTTTTAACAATGGCTTCCGCCTGAATTTCTCCTACCTTGACATTGTCAAAGGATATATAATAATCCAAATCACAGTTAGTTATAAGCCTGTCATAGGCAATAACCTTTACATTTTCTTTATGGGCTGCATCAACTATGGCAGCAGCAGTTTCACCATTCTGAGCAATAACAACCAGCACGTCTACTCCCTGAGTTATGAGGTTTTCAGCCTGGGAGTTCTGAAGGTTTTCATCTCCGTTTGCTGACTGGACAACAACTTCTGCGCCCAGTTCCTCTGCTCTTGCAACAAAAAAATCTCTGTCTCTCAGCCATCTCTCTTCCTGCATAGTAGCAATAGAAAAGCCTATTTTAATCTTTGAAGAAGGCTTTATCTGAAACTTATTAAAAGCTGATGTGTTCTTATGCTGACAGTATTGATACATACAGACAGAAAGTACAACTAATAGTGCAATGCATAAAAACAGCCGTACATTTGTATGTATCTTTAAACCCATTATTTATAACCCTCCCGGAACTCAACTGGAGTCAATCCCGTTATTTTCCTGAAAACCTTACTAAAATAACTGGGATCACTATAGCCAACTGCATAACAAACTTCCTTTGCGCTCATTTCCGAATCCATGAGCATCTTCTTTGCCGCTTCTATTCTCAAATCCGTAATGTACTCTATAAAGTTCTGATCTCTCTCCGACTTAAAAAGCTTACTCAGATAATATGGACTGACGGCAACATGTTTTGATACATCTGCAAGATTTATATCTTTTGTATAATTTTCATTGATAAACTCGATTGCTTTGGCAATTATACTGTCAGCATGCCTCTTTTTAATATTATCTATGGTTTCTGCGATAAGCTTAACTTTACTGATACTCCAGTTTAAGATTTCCTGATGTGATGAAAGTTTGTATAATTTTTCACGTTCATTCATGTCAAAGGTATATAATGCACTATCTTCATTTTCGAACTCATAAATAACTCTCGATATAACCACCATCAACTCGGAAACATAGCTTTGTAATCTAGATAATTCTTCTTCTGATATTATATTAAAGAACTCATTAAAAGCATCCAGCGACTCCTTAACATCACCCATTCTTAACTTTTCACATAAAATCCTTTCCAAGTGTATTGGATATTTCCGCTGCTGGACATGAGCGCCTTTAATATCTCCAAAGTGTACGATCCCTCCTGGTTCAACAGAGTGGCTAAGTGAAGTTAATGCTTCGTTATATGATGTCAGCAAACCGTCAATATGTTCATGATACTCACCAATTCCTATAATACATTTTACGTTTGTATTAAACTGAATTTTTTTCAATAAATCCTTTGCTATATCTATTGACCAAAGTCTTGCAGCATAAGCATCTTCCCCGGCATTCTTTGCTATGAATATATTTATCTTTCCTGCAATCATGGGACTTACAATACAGGCAATTTCTTGCTCTTCGAAAAAGACTTTTATTAGCTCCAAGACCTTATGGTTCATGTAGTTCTTTCCCAATTCGTTTCTAATATTATCGGGATAACTGGATTTATTAAAACAGGCGATCATCGAAATTCCGGCTTCAAAGTTTATTCCAAGTAAGCTTGGATAGTTTATATTGCGAATTTTTTCAATATCACCGAATATCAGGGCATAAGCAAATTCATTTTCAAGCATGGGAATCAGACTATTAAGCTTTTCCTCCAAATCAAGCAATCTGTTTCTTTTCTTCTTATCATTTTCAATATTATTTATAACTTTCCTTATCACTTTAATTATCTCTTTACGCTTGGGTGGCTTTAGGA
>ENA-UPAD01002603-UPAD01002603.1-bioreactor-metagenome-genome-assembly--contig:-NODE-2603-length-12535-cov-193.436699_pt1 | contig 12535 bp, 14 predicted proteins | sample MGYA00238179_ERZ772710 | MGnify/ENA primary metagenome ERZ772710 (study PRJEB29004, sample SAMN07631245) | bioreactor metagenome | isolation source: Switchgrass digestor | place: USA: Dartmouth...
AGAACCTAACTTAGAAAAGCTAAAAAATTGTCTTGACAAGTGGGGGCATTATAATCCCTCTCACTATACAAAGGAAAGTGAGAGGGCGGGTGGGCAAAAATACTTTTACATTTTTTCAATTAGTCTGCGCAGTTTGTTTAGCACTTTGATTTTGCGATAGGCAAGTGTTTTTCTGGGCACACCGGTTTCTTTAGACAATTTGCGTTCCGATTTACCATTGAAAAACAGTTCATCAATCAAAAACCGCTCCTCTTCGGTCAATTCCTCAAGTGCCTTGGACAACATATCCAGTAATAGCTTGTCCTCAACAATCTCATCAACAAGCACCTGCTCTGAAAAAATTTCAAACCCAGCATCCGCAAACGCTTCAAGCGACAGCTCCTTTTCCGCTCGAACCTGCCTCCGTTTGCGCTCTCTCCAAGCCGGACGCTTGAAGGCGTAATATATATCCTCGGAAACAGGTATGTCTTTACCATCGATTCGAACAAATCTCTTTTTACTCACCGTTTTCCCTCCTTTCCACGAAATTTCAATGAGAGGGGAAAACGGCGGCGCGCGAGCAGAAGCTGAATATGTAATGGAAAAGTGCGACAAAAAACTACCTATTTCAACAAAAAACGCGCTGTAGGTCGCTTTTTCCTTACAGCGCGTTTTGCTTATTCTTGTTATGTAATCTGAAAAACCACATTGAATACCGCAATTATCCCGTGGGGGGGATTAGACTTTTTTTAATAAAGCGAATAATACATAATCATGTCGAATGAACTCGGTTATCACGGCGGTTCCTCCTTTCAGCCGCCGCTAAAACTTGAGGTAACTTGTCCTCCGAATCCATAAAAAAGAAAACGGCGGCTTTTATTTTCCTAAAAAGCCGCCGTCAGGTTGTGCTATTTTTTGAGCATGAAGAATTTCTGCCATACAGCGGCTTTTTTTTATTTGCCGCATGGCAGTAATTCTCTGGTATATTGAACTATAAAACCTAATAAAACTTTTTACTAATCTTATAAAAACAACAGGAACAGTAAAATTATATTAAGAGGTTTTGTATGCGTAACAAACACGAACTCATGATTTCCGGGCATTTGGTCTGGTGATCAAAGAAGCCCATACCAAACAGTGAATAACCCGTGATCAGAGCTGCTTAATTATTAGTATTGACCTTCGTTATCTCACTAATATTGAAAACAAAGGACAGCACCCAAGCTTGCAGATGTTTTATAAAACCCGTTACCCTATTTCACATTTTCGTTGACCAGTTCTTCTATTCGGATGACACCCCCTTCAAAAGCATAAGGTACAGTAAGAACACTGGAATGAATTAATGCTATTTTAGGAACATCACTTATATTGTTTCTAAGTAACATTGAAATCCGGCGTCAGTTATAATCTTAATGGTTTCTTCGATACTTTGCCCGTCGGTCGTCAAGTAACCAGAAGCAAAAATAGAATCGACGGCATAAAACATCCATTTTTCTTTTCCTTTTAAATATACTTCTCTTCCAGCGGCACAGCGTATATCCGATTTAGGAGTTAATAGTCGCGCAAGACATAATACTTTAAGGCAGAATTCAGGGGTCAAATATGATGTATCCATATTTTCTAAAGCCGTGCCTTTAATGGGTAATAAAAAATTTATTGGTACTGCTTGTGGGTAGATAGATTGTATTTCAAACAGCATGTCCACAATATCGGTTTTATCTTCTCCAAGACCTATAATGCCGCCGCAGCATATTTCAAATCCTATGCTTTTAAGCATTTTTATATTGGATATTCGTTCTTCGTAGGTATGGGTGGTACAAATATGTGGGTAAAATCTCCTGCTTGTATTTAGATTGTGATTGATTCTATCCACACCAGCCTCTTTAAGCCTATATGCCTGTTCAAGCGTTAAAAGCCCAATGGAGCAGCATATTGGCGTTTGCGTCTCTTTTTTTAATTCTTTGATAATATCTGCGAACGCATTTATCTCATGGTCAGTAAAACGTATACCGCTAAACCCTATACAGTGACGTGCGAGATTTTTTTCCTGGACGATATAACCGTCTTTTATCAACTTATCGCGTGATATAATATTATATCTGTCAATGTCCGCTCCGGATTCATGGGACTGCGCGCAATAAGCGCAATTCTCCGTACAATTACCGCTCCGGGCATTTGTAAGAAGTTGAACGCTCACAATATTACCCTTGTGCTTTTTTCTAATTTCATAAACAACATCAAGCAATTCGGGAAGTTTCTCATCAGGTAAATCAAGAATAGACAGTGCTTCTTTTCGAGACAGTTTCTCATAATTAAAAACCATAATTCATTCCCTCGCATCTATTATATTTTAACGATGACATGAAGTAGATCATCAGTAATTGCAAAGATTTTCATAAGTATCATAATAAAATTTCATCTACCGCTGTAACACAACGATGGATTGCTGCGTCTATTTCTTCCTCATTGATCGTAAGTGGCGGATTAAAATAGAGAACATTTCCAAGCGGGCGTAGGAGCAGGCCATAAACGAGAGCTTTTTTATAAATTTGATAACCGATCCGTAATTCTGGATCAAAATCCGCCTTTGTCTTTTTGTTAGCAACAAGTTCAATAGCATTAATAAGACCTATACTTCGGATTTCTCCAACGTTCTTATGGCCGCAAAACGCTTCTTTTAACCTGCTATTGAGATAAACTGCACGTTTTTGGGCTTTTTCAAGAATCGGTTCTTCGCGGAATATTCGCTGCACAGCAAGAGCCGCCGCACATCCTAAGGGATTACCGCTGTACGTGTGACTGTGCATAAATGCTTTGCCTTCTTTATAATCGGCGTAGAACGCATTGTATATTTTATCGGTGGTTATAGTGAGAGACATTGGCATATAGCCGCCCGTAAGCCCTTTTGATAAGCACATAATATCCGGTGTTATGTCCGCATGGTCACAAGCAAACATCTTACCTGTTCTGCCAAAGCCCGTCGCAATTTCATCGGCAATTAGCAATACTTGGTATTTATCACACAATGTACGTAGCTTTTTAAGATACAAAGGGGGATATATCCGCATACCGGCACTGCCCTGCAGCAACGGCTCAACAATCATAGCACATGTTTCATTGGCATAATGTTCAAAACATCTTTCAGCATTTTCAATACACTCACAATCGCAATAATTACGATGTCTCCCATATGTACAGCGGTAACAATCAGGTGCTTCGATACGGATGGCATCCATTAACATTGGCTTATAAATCTTTGAGTATAAATCAATACTGCCGACGGATAGTGCACCAATTGTTTCGCCGTGATAACTTCCTGTTAAGCACATGAAGCGTGTCTTTTCAGGGTGTCCGGTTTGATACTGATATTGAAATGCCATCTTTAGTGCACATTCCACTGATGCCGATCCGTTGTCAGAAAAATGGAACTTAGTAAGCCCTTTGGGTATAATATCAATTAATTGTTCGCAAAGCGTAATAGCACCTTCGTGAGTAAAATTTGCAAAAATAACATGCTCTAATCGGTCTAATTGGGCTTTAATTGATTCGTTTATCTTTGGGTTGCAATGACCGAACAGATTACACCACCAAGAACTGATTATGTCAATATATTCCTTACCGTTGATATCATAAAGATAAACGCCTGAACCGTGAGTAATAACAATTGGCGGTAATGTTTCATAATCTTTCATCTGGGAACAGGGATGCCAGATGTACTTTAAATCCTTCTCAACCAAATTCATATACTTCTCTCCTTTACTCGTATAACGCCTCAATTTCATCAGCAGACATTTCAATTTCATCGGCGTATGGCTTCACAAGCGATAGAACTGGAATCTTAGCGATTTTTTCTATCATTGTAATATTATCGTCCTGCATTATTCCTCCCGTATAACGGTTCAGAATCACGCCTTTAATACCAATTCCACGGCTCCTTAGATACTCGGCGGTCAGTGTAACGGCATTTATTGTACCAAGCCCCGCATCCGCAATAATCAAAGTATTCAATCCAAGTGCTTTAACAATGTCCTCAAGAAGAATATGGGTCGTATCATCATATCGTATTGGACAAATAATGCCTCCGCTCCCTTCCACTGTGACATAATCATATAACTCCCTCACTTTAGTGTAGTCAGTAATAATCTTAGAAATCTCCGCAGGATTACCCTCCAACTTAGCTGCCAAGTGCGGAGACACTGCATTGCTGTAAAGATAGGAAAAGAGTGTTTCTTCTTCCTGCCCAATATTTGCAACACGGTTGACATAACCGGCATCACTATTTTCAACAGAACTGGCACCACTTAAAGCCGCTTTATAATAGCCAGCGTTCCTTCCGGAAGACCGCAGTTTTTTTATCATCAAAGCTGCTACGTAAGTTTTACCTATATCGGTTCCGGTTGCTGTTATAAATATTCCTTTAGTCATTGCATAACCTCACGTTATTATTTAATAAATTCATATCGTTTTTCATTTTCACCACGCACGCTCTGATTTATAATTGGAATAACCCTTTTTGCAATAAAAGCGGCCAATATGCAAAGGGCAATATCACCGGGAACTGCAAGGATAAAGCAATACAGAAACAAAGGCCATAATCCGATTCCTGTACCAAGATAGAAGTTGCTTATAATGTAGTAATATAGCATTCCGAAAAAATAAACTATGCCAAGCCCAATGAAGTTTGCCGCAAAAAGTCGTTTGTACGAAAGCTTCCCCACTCTATTTGCAATATTCCCTGTCACGTAGGAACCAGCAGCAAACCCTATTATATAACCAAAAGACGGTTTAAAAACGTATCCAATACCGCCACCTTCAGTAAACACGGGTAGACCTATGAGGCCTATAAATATGTATAATAAAACGCTTAAGCCTCCATACTTTCCACCAAGCAGCAGTCCGGCAAGCATGGTAAACAAATATTGCAGTGTAAATGGTACTACGGGAATCGGAATACGTATAAATGCGCCAACGGCAGTTAATGCTGCAAATTGTGCACACAAAATCATCTTTAGTGTTTTGTTATTCATGTTCTAAAAAATTGCTCCTCCTTTCAACAATGTTTATACTTTTATACTAATTTCTCCTGAATACAGGTATTCTTCACGTCCATCAGCATAACGAACTTTTAAACGGCAGTTATCATCAATATCAAGCGCAGTAGCAGGTATGAAACTGTTTTGCAATAAAACCATAATATTACGACCTATGACTAATGAACGCCGCCTATATTCATCTATAAAGTCCTTCTGTTCAAGAACATGATAATAATTAACAAAACGGTTTAATATTTCGGCGGCAAGGCGGTTTCGCATATCACTTTGTCTGGTTTCAAAAATTGCTCCCGCTATATGTTTTATCTCATCAGGAAAACCATTATCTGGTCTATAAACATTTACACCAATACCAAGTACAACGTACTCAAGCATACCACTCTCCAGCCCCAATGAAGCTTCGGTCAATATTCCACAAACCTTTTTGCCATCGATATAAATGTCGTTTACCCATTTAATTTGCGGGGTTTTGCTTAATATTTTTTCTATAGCTTCACAGACTGCAACAGCCGCCGATGTGGTAATCAAAACAGAATTATCTGTCGTAAGAGTCGGACGTAAAAGAAGGCTCATATATATTCCTGTATCAGATGGCGAATAAAAACTGCGCCCGAATCTCCCACGTCCGTTTGTTTGTTCTCCCGCAATAATTACACAACCTTCCGCACTGCCAGACACAGCCCTTTGTCGCATCATTGTATTAGTTGAATCTACTTTTTTGTGTACTTCTATACACAGCTCACCAGCTTCTGTCGAAAGGTATTTGCTAATTCCAGGCAAAGATAAAATATCCGTATACTCCGAAAGGCAGTATCCTTTGTTTGTTACAGCACTTATTTCATATCCTTCTTTCTGCAAGGACTTGACAGCTTTCCAGACTGATGCACGGGTAACATTAAGCATTGCGGCGATTTCCTCGCCTGAAAGGTAAGCACCTCTATTAAAATCTAACAATTCAATTATTTTGTCTTTTAAAGTCATAAGTACCATTCCCTATAAAGTTCATTTTGTACCCACTTAAAATCGATTGTAAACTATATTTCATAATTTAGTTTACAATTAAGAAAAAGTCAAGCGCTTTTACAAAAACTATAAAAGCCCCACCACCTTCCATAGCTTACCGGTTGGCGACAGGCAAATTTGGTGCATACTCATACACGAAATATAGAACTCGTTTCACAAAAAGTAGAAAGCGGTACAAGCTGATTGCATAAATTTACGATAGGTGCAAAATCAGACACGAAAAAAGCACAATAAATCAGGCTTTATTGCTTCATCAGACTTGCTGCATCAAGTCCAGCGTACAAATATGACGAGGATAAGGGATTTAAACCTTATCAAAACTATATATAGACATGTTTCCGCAAACATATCAATTATTCCAAATCTCGTCTTTTCCGTCTACACAACCCTGCCCGCAAAAAGCCGCCTCAAACGACTGTGAATGTGTTTCCGAGAACAGTTACACAAACAAAAAAACAGGGCTTTCCGACATTACCGCTACCAAAAAACACGTTTTCGGTAGATGACAAATGTCCTGAAAACCCTGTATTCAAGCCGTTTTTTAGGCTTCTATTTATTTTTTACATTCTGCATCAAGGCAACGCACTCCACATGCAACGAGCGGGGTGGATTGATGTCTTTTACATTGTCGGTAGGCGGAAACACGTCATCGCCACTTTTTGCACTATCGGTAGGCGGGAACATATCCACTAAATTTGCATAGTTAAACCGAATGTGCTTTTCAGCACAAATAGAATTTATCTTTGGGATGTTTACCCACAGGAATCCTCTACTTCTCTTCAGTGTATCTTTCTTGCAGCAAAAATCCCTTGGCCTCGCTAGGGCGTAAATCCCAATATTTTTGCAAAAGGTAAATGACTTTCTCATCTTCAACTTTAGCTTCCTTCAGAGCCGCAGCTGCCTTTTCAATCCCAATGACTCTTTCTTCAAAGGCAGCTTCATCTAGCCTTGCATTGCCATCTTCTCTTATTCGTTCCAACAGTTCACTTCCAAATCCCGAAAGGGAAGCTCTAATAGAACGTGCCATATCTATTCCTCCTCTAAATTCTAATTTATTGCACTATTGATAGACAAATTGGAATTTGTTGGTTACTTGTATTCACTCGGAATAGGAATATTAAATCTCTCACACAATAGTTTTACATCATGCACATCATTTTCATCATGCTCATAGCCTAGATGAAATAACACTTGATATTCAGCATCAATACATCTGACCATTTTATCGCCTATTTTCCCAATGCCGCTAAAGACTTCTGGAGGATATGCTTCTCCCTCAAAAACAATGTATCCTTGTTCGTTGAATTTAAATATATGAAGATCAATTATCCTACCTTTAGTATCCTTCCAAACTGTGTGAGATGTGGTGGTATATGCTTCTGTAACTTCAGCAAAGCCTTTTTCTTTTATTATTTCAATAAACTTTTTACTATTACTTTCTTCCACAAATAAATCAATATCGTTGTGTACTCTTGTTTCTTCTTCTAATAGTGCATCTACTCCCCAACCGCCATCAATCCATATGTTAATTCCATTTTCTTCAGCGTACGTTATTATCTCAATAGCGTCAGTTTTACTTACCATGTAATCCCTCCGTTCAAATTCCTATCTAATTTCATAAAATCCCAAAAAGTAGCCATGCTAAATTCCTCCCAAGTAATACTGTTAATTCATATAATCTAACTTAATAGCGCCTTTTCATATCCTCTTCGTAGGCGGCTAGAATACGCTGATATTCTTTTGGGTCATCATTCTCACAGTCCAGTTTTATCACTCGATCCACAATAGAATCTAAAGAATCAGGGTTGTACCAAGGTTCCTTAATTGTAAGATAAATGATCTTTTTTGTCTTTTGACGTTCGGCCATTTCTTTCAGCATCTGAATCTCTTTTTCATTTTTTGTTACACTTTGAATTGGCCATACAATCATAAAATCGAAGGCATAATTATCATATTTATCACTACTACTTTTAGTGGTCAGATTATCAAAGAAAATTGTAAGATTGGATAATTTCATTCCTTGCCCATATTTCTTCGGTACGTTAACTTTATAAAGTTCCGCCCATCGAAAGAAATTCTCCATTCCATCTTTTGTTGTATGAATTAAATTAATTAGTCCTTTCAAGTTCCCTTGAGCATTCAAAGCTTTAAGAAGGGCCTGATGCTTTTCCTTATCAGCGATACCTCGTAGTAATAATGTTTTCTCTGTTTCATTGTTCAAGAAATCAATAATCTGATCATACGCATTTTTTACGTCGGACATTTTATTCACTCCTTAACTAATAAAAATCGCTATTTGTTTTTTGAATATACCCAAAATAAAATGCTATCAGTTAATCTCAAACAAAACAGCGCATCTTCAACTGTCGGCAATTCAATAGCATTCTCATTTCTGTGGGTTCCGTAATCAGACATCATAGAGTAAATCATATAAATTGTTTTTGTCTTTGTCAGCTTTCCATCTTTATTTTCATTAAAAAATTCTGCTAAATCTTCTTTTCTTAAATCTGATTTAAGGGCCCTATCTAAGTCAGCGACTGATGCAGTTGCACTGTCTCCACTAGTATTAAAGACACCTCTCATCCATTTTGCAAACTTTTCAGTCCCCTTATATTTTGAAAATATACTTACAATACACGTCCTACATGATTCAATACAAGCTCCTGAATGGCCTTGTGTATAAGCGTCAACTGCAGATTTGTAAGCATCATATACTTCTATATGGTTACTTTTTATCCATGATTCAACAGAAAACATCTCACTTACTCTTACAAAGTCACTTTCCATGCAAGCAGAAACTTTAACTTTTTCAAATTCAATGGATATGTTTAATCCTAAAATCTCGTAAAGTTTAGCTAGTTCTTCAAAGTCTTCAACGCCATTTTCGCAAATGTATCTTACATTGAAAGATTTTGTTATTTCTTTTAGCAGGTTGATAATATCCTCATGCCTGTTTTCCTTATATAAATCCGAGAAAATACTATCTAAACCTAAGAACACATCGTATTCTTCGTTATTATTCTCGAATTTGTGCGCATAACCTTGATTATAAAAATATGGCACCAGATAGTCTATATATTTTTCGTAAAGGTCATTAAGCCCCACACATTTTAATCTGGCCTTAAATTCCGAGTTTTTTCTTATAAAAAAGCCTGGTCTGCTAACTATTTCTGCAATTTTTGAAAGAATTATTTCTTTATCATTCATTTTTTTCACCTCACCTAATATTTAATAACTATAACTTTTTCAAAGTAGGTAACACTTTCTCTAAATATTCCTGCCAATATCCCTCGTCATCGCCTTCCATATCGTGAAGCCAATAGTACATAAATAATATCTCAAATTCCTGCTTTCTACCTTTTATAAAGGACTTTTTCGGCATTTTTCTATACAAAGAATCAAGATTAAAAAGGTTACTTTTTTGCCTATAATCATAATCGTACTTTCTCCAATTATATTGACTCTTTCTTCTATGTGTTGAGGGCCAAATATCCTCATTATCAAAAAAACTGTTTATCCAATCATAAGCAAAGGCAAGAAGATTTACTTGATGCTTTGCCCAGGTTTTCTCAATCCAATCAGTAATTTCTTCCGATATTGACGGTATCCCAAAATTAAACTTTTGCTCACTTTCTACCCTATGATATTCTTTTATAAAAAGAAAAAGCATTTCTGTCTGATCCTTAAGAAATGGTAACCTTTTAATTAGTCGTGAATAACAATCATATGAAGCATTTCTAAATTCACTATCAGTATTATATAAAAAGAAAAGGTCATTCTCCTTCATGATGTTTCCAATGTATCTGTGTATTTGCTTCCCGTACTCATTATAAATACTAACAGCCCATTCTCTAACTTCAGGATCGTACTCTCTTAGCTGCTTACGATATTTCTCCAACTTTTCATTATGGAGTACTGTTTTTTCCTCAGCTTCCGTAATATTCAGATAGTTGTTAAAATACTCAAATACATAATCAACACAGATTTTAATATTTTGTGCACGTGCATCAATGTCAAATTCATTGAGTTTATCTTCCTTTTTCCTTCGTGCAATGTATTCCTCAATGCTTAGCATTCTTTCACCACCTCTCGCATGTGATTTTGCTATTCTTAGGAAGATTAATATAAAGCCAATAAATCATTTCGGCTAGTATCCAGAGTTAATCTTTTTATATCTCTGCTGATTAGATGAAGTCTTTTCAATTGCCTTTATATTACCTTCCATTTTATTTACGTAGTTTAAAAATAAAGTCCCAAGCAGAAGTCGATCCTTTCTGGGTATTCTATTCCATACATAACCCTTGAACAGGTCTTTAACAAGAAAGACTTCACCTGCATTCAAGTTTTCAGTTTCCTTAATAGCTTCTTCTAGTAGCTCATTAACATCGCTCATGTTGTCATCTCCTTATCAATAACAATATCAACAACATTGTTAATAAGATTATATGCCTTTTACCAATTCCAGTCAATAAGAAGAAAACCACCAATCAAGAGAATATATCTCCTGAATGGTGGTCATTCATGAAGGTTATGTTTATACATCTACTTCTACACCAGATTTAAATTCAATAGTTAGTTTATCATCATAAACCGTTATTTTCTCTATAAGTCTCCTTACTAGTTGCTCATCATACTCCTCAAGGAGGGTGGATTGTTCATTTAGGAACTTTTCCATATCTTCTAGTCTTTGCTTGGAACCTTTTTTGCCTGCTTCTTCTGCTAAAGCCTTATGCCTTTCTTCTCTGAGCCTATAAATATTATCGGCAATGTCGTTATAATTCTCTTTGGAATTGGCCAGTCTCAAAAGGTCTTTTTGTAATTCCTCTAGCTTTTTATCTATCTCGGAAACAATATTATTGTCCGTTTCACTTATCACTGTTTCTATATTTTCCTTTAAGATAGTTAAAAAGCCATCCTTTTGCCCTATTAGTTTATTAATTGCATCCACCGTAGCAAGGCCTATCATATCCTCCAGCACGGTTCGGGAATGACAAGCTAACCCTGTATTCTCAAGCCTACTGACGCATCTCCAAACAATCGATTTTTTACCTCGGTTATTCCAATGAACTCTACGGTATATTTCGCCACACTCTCCACAGAAGATAATTTGTGAAAATACATGATTTGAACTAAAGTTTCTTTTCTTTCCACTAGTACTTATATGTCCTCTACTTCTACGAACTAACTCTTCTTGTACCTGCATGAAGATTTCACGCGGGATAATGGCTTCATGGTTATTCTCTACATAATACTGAGGTACGATTCCGTTATTCACAACCCTCTTTTTTGTAAGAAAATCTACCGTATAAGTTTTTTGGAGCAATGCATCACCAATGTATTTTTCATTGCTTAATATTTTCCTTATAGTACTGGTATGCCACCTTTTTTTCCCGCTCCCGTAAGTATGCCATCAGCTTCAAGTCCTTTTTTGATTTTATCCATACTTGAGCCTTCAAGATACTCTCGGTAAATCCTTTTAACTATTTCAGCTTCCTCCGGCACAATTACTAATCGCTTATTTTCATCTTTGGTATATCCTAAAAACCTAGAACAATTGACCATTACCTCTCCCTGTTGGTATCGGTATTGATAGCCAAGCTTTACATTCTGGCTTAATGACTGGCTCTCTTGTTGCGCTAAGGATGCCATAATGGTAAGCATAATTTCACCTTTGGCATCCAGTGTATTGATATTTTCTTTCTCAAAATATACCGCTACATTTTTATCTTTAAGTTTCCTGATGTATTGTAGACAGTCCAAGGTATTTCTAGCAAATCGGCTTATTGATTTGGTAATAACCATATCAATTTTCCCAGCCATGCACTCATCAATCATTCGATTAAATTCGTCGCGATTTTTTGTATTTGTGCCGCTGATACCATCATCAGCAAAGATCCCTGCAAATTCCCACTCTGAATTCTTCTTAATAAACTCTGTATAGTGTTCAATCTGCACTTCGTAACTACTAGCCTGCTCATCACTATCTGTAGAAACTCTGCAATAAGCAGCGACCCGAAGTTTTGGTGTTTCATCTTCTTTTCGATTGTTGCCTACACGTTTTATTGCAGGTATAATCATTACATTTTTATTAACTGCCATCTTGCTGCACCTCACTTTCTATTAAGCTGTATACATATTCCGCTTGTGTAAAAGGATTTGTATACTTCTGAATTACTTGTCCTATGGTATCTTTTTAATTATCTATCCTGCCTTCTCAACCCCAATAAAAAATCTAACCTATCAACTCAACCCCTATCACTTTCATGGTAGTTGACATGTTTCCTCAAAGAATAATGAGGGTTTCCCGACATTAACGTCCTCGACAAAGATGTCATGAGAAAAATTCAATGTCAGGAAACCCTTTATCTATAAGTGCTTAAAGTATCTTTATTTCTCAACCCTTGACATCAATACCACGCACTCCACATGGTTCGTCCATGGGAACATGTCCACAGGCTGCACCTTTTGGGGCTCATAGCCGC
>ENA-UPAD01002606-UPAD01002606.1-bioreactor-metagenome-genome-assembly--contig:-NODE-2606-length-12521-cov-5.763597_pt1 | contig 12521 bp, 9 predicted proteins | sample MGYA00238179_ERZ772710 | MGnify/ENA primary metagenome ERZ772710 (study PRJEB29004, sample SAMN07631245) | bioreactor metagenome | isolation source: Switchgrass digestor | place: USA: Dartmouth...
TTTCGCGGTCTCAAGGTCGCGGATCTCGCCGACCATTACAATGTCGGGGTCGCTTCGCAGTATCGCGCGCAAGCCCGACGCGAAGGTCATGCCCGCGCGGTTGTTGAGCTGGATTTGGTTTATGCCCGCAAAACGCCGCTCTACCGGGTCCTCGAGCGTGATGATGTTCTTTTCTATGCGGTTGAGCCGAGACAACAGCGCATACAGCGTCGTCGATTTGCCGCTGCCGGTCGGGCCGGTGACGAGCACAAACCCATACGGCTTTTCGGAGGCTTCTATTATACGCCTTTCGTTTTCGGGCGTAAAGCCCAGCTCATGCACCGTTATCGCGCGGGTGTTGCGCGGAAGCATTCGTATCGTTATCCGCTCGCCGTAGACGCTGGGCAGCGACGCTATGCGCATGTCTATTATCTGCTGCTCGACTTTGACGGTCGCGCGCCCGTCCTGCGGTATGCGGCGCTCGGCGATGTCCATGTTTCCGATAACTTTAACGCGCGAGATTATCGACGCCTGCATTTTGCTCGGTGCCTGCATCACCTCGTGCAGCACGCCGTCTATGCGGAACCTAATCCTCAGGTATTTCTCCTGCGGCTCGATATGTATGTCGCTCGCGCCCGCGCGCACCGCGGATTCTATCATTTGGTTGACAAAATTGACGGCGGGCTTATCGTCGTCGGCACCCGCCTCTTCCTCTTCATGTACCTCCTCTTCCTCCGCCGCTATTGTCACATTGTAGGCGGTGTTAACGTAGTTGTTGATAGCGGCGGTAAGTTCGGTATCGCTGACTATTACCGGCTTTATCGTATACCCCGTCAAAAGCTGCAAGTCGTCTATGGCTATGATGTCGTTGGGGTTTTGCATCGCTACGTAAAGAATGTTATTCTCCCTTTTTATCGGGAGAATCTTGTGCTTTTTCGCTTTTTCAGGCGGAATAAGGCTAGCCGCGGCTATGTCGACGCCCACTTCGTTCAGCGACACAACGCGGTAGCCGCTTCTTACGGATAATGCCTTTGCTATATCCTCTTCGGTGCAGTACCCAAGCTTGACGAGTATCTCGCCGAGCCGCTCGCCTGTCTGGCGCTGGATATCAAGCGCTTCGAGGACTTGGTCGCTTGTAACTTTGCCAAGCGAAACTAGCACGCTCCCCAAGAAAGGTACTGCCCTTTTTTGAGAGTTGCCGTTACCGTTGCCATTATTAAAAGTAATGTTTTTGTCCATACGCGTTTTTGGTTTTATAAACCGGTGTTTTTAGCAGTAAAGTTGTAATACGCGCTTGCGTGGATGATGTACGAAATCTCGCCATCGGCGGTCTTATCGATATTGACGCTTTCGACGGTGTAAAACCTTTCCGAAAACGCAAGCGCAAAAAGAAGGTCGAGCATATCGCCGTATGAGCCTATCGCGGTGATTGTGAACGGCATTTCCACCGCGAAGCCCAAATTCTCACGCTGGCCAAAGTTAATACCAGTAAGCGAGCCGCCGGCGTTGCTTTTCACAAACTCGATTATACCCGCCTCGTCGGGCAGCGCCGGGATTTTGACATGCGCCTGGCGGACGACAAGCTCCATCTGCGCATCTTTTTCCTTGATGCTGAGCAGCTCGTCGCGCTGGCTTTTCAGCTCGCTGGCTATTTTCGCTTTTTCGCTTATCTCGTCGTTAATTTGATATGTAATATTTATAGAATAAAAAGTGAACCCCAACAGCACCACACAAATAAGGAATATCAGCGCGATGACAACGACCCGATTGTCAAGGGGCTTTCCAATTGGCTTTGGCTGTATGCCTACGGCATTCATCGTTTAATCCCCCAAATCCCATACTATGTCGTCTACCGCCGACTTGTCTAGTACTTCAACCGTCAACTCGAACGACACATTGTATGACGAGTTGTCAGGCATACCCTGCGAGTAGGAGTGATAAATCTCGCCGGTCAGCTCAAGCTCGTCAAGCGCTTTTATCCAGCCCGCGACATCGGAATAGTCTATTGCATCTCCGGTTATTTCCATTGTCGTGGTTTTACTGTTGGCGTTGTACCCGACCGATACGTTGTCGATGCTTATGCTCATCGGGACCGTTTCAAGTATTTGCGGTATAACGCGGGGCATCGAAGGCAGGCCGTCCGCAAGGCTTGCTATATTTCTGTATACGCTTTCAACGACGTCTTTTTTCTCCGCGTATTCCGAAAGCGACGCTATCTCGGCCTCCAGCTTCCCTATCTCCGCGTCAAGCGACTCTAACTCGAGCGTGCGGTTGAGCCTGACAAAAGTGGAGAGCGCCAGCAAAATAAGGCATATTACGGTAAAAAATAAAAAGTATATCACAAGGTCAAGCCGCTGCGCGGCTTTTAACCTTTCGAGCCGGTACTTTTCCGGCAAAAGGCTGATTTTGTACATACCGCAAATCTCCTCATCCGAAACTCGATGCGATTATCCGAGCGCCGCGCAGATGCAAGCCGCGTACTTTTCGACCGGGAACTCGCTTGCGGCTACTATGTACGGCGCCATTGTGAATATCTCAACCTCGACGCCCAAATCAGCGGCGAGCTCCGGCCGCGCGGAAAACAGCTCGGTAACCTGCGAGGATAGGTACAGCGCTTCAACCTCTTCGCCGTTTGAAATCCTATAGTAGTTTACCGACGACCAGAACTCGTTTTTGATTATTTCTATAAGCTCCGAAAGTTTATCCGGCTCGATGCGTTCAGACCTGTTGAGCTCGTCGGACAGCGTAGAATCTATCTGCACGCTGCGAGCCAAGGTGATTTTGCCGCCGCTTATGATGAGTATGTTTATAACATCGTTGTTGGCGTTCATCACCATGTAAGTGTTAAAGGGAGCGCTCCTTTGCACCACCGACGCGATAGTCGTTACAGTGGGGACTATATCCTCGACCACATAGGAGCCGTATTTTGTGTCTTGGATAGTATCAACCATGTTGTAGAGCATATCGCGCTTTGCGGCGACAAGCAAGGCGCTTATCGTCGGCTCTTCGACCGGGTTGCCTGCCTCGTCGCGGATATGCTCGTCGGAGATGCAGTACGCAAGCTCAAGTTCGGTCAGCGGTATTGGGATATAGTTTTGCGCTTGGAGCATTATCACGTTGCGCTGCTTGTCTTCAGACACTTTAGGGAAGTTCGCGTATCTGACGATAAGCCCTTGGTTGCTTATCGAAAGGATGATTTTGCGCGACGTGAACTTGAACTTAGTCAAAAGCTCCCGCAGATAGCTCATAAAAACTTCAGGCTTTGCTATAATGCCGCCCATTACCGTGCCTTCCGGCAGGCGCGCCGAGCCGTACGCCGATACTTTTAGCTTATCGGATGCGCTTGTAACTTGTACCGCCCTGATTTCATTTGAGAATATCTGAAGCCCAATGACGTTTTTTACTTTTTCTTTCATAACCGCATATCCCTTTGCATCTCGCAAGGTTTACCCCTGTAAACCAGAGTTAATGACGGCGTTAAACATGGGCAGATAGAGGGCGATGAGCATGCCGCCGATCAAAACGCCGATAACGATGAGAATAATCGGCTCAAGCATCGAGCTGAGCTGCTTTGACGCAGTCTCGACGTCCTCCTCGTAGAACTCCGCTATTTTGTCAAGCATCTGCGGCAGCGTGCCAGACTCCTCGCCGATGGATATCATATGCGTCACCATCGGCGGGAACAGCCCGCTCTCCTCAAGAGGCGTGGATATGTTCGAGCCTTCTTCTATCCGGACAATCGCCCGGTCGACCGCGGTCGATACCAAGTCGCTGCCGGAGGTCGGGCCGGCGATTTGCAGCGCCTGGACGACGGGTATGCCGCCGTCGACAAGGGTTGCAAGCGTGCGCGAAAAGCGCGCGATTACCGACTTTGAAATTATCGGCCCGAAAATCGGGAGTTTAAGCTTTACATTCTCCCACAGCGCGTGGCCGTATCTGCTCTTGAAAAACAGCACAAGAAGAGCTATTATCGCCACCACCGAAAGCAGCCATATATACCAGTGGTTGCGCAAGCTTCTTGACAGGTTGAAAATTAGCTGCGATATAAACGGGGTTTCGCCGCTCGTCGCGTACTGTTCGAATGTCGGGACCAAAAACACCAGCATGCCTATGAATATGCAGACCGCGAATATCCCGATTGCCTTCGGGTACGAGGTTGCCGACTTTATCTCTGCTTGCAGCTTTTTTTCCTTATGCAGCTGGTTTGAAAGCCGCAAAAGGGTCGTCTCGAGCACGCCGCCGACCTCGCCCGCATTAATCATAGATATGTAGAGCTTACTAAAAATATTTGGATACTGCGAAAAAGCGTCGGTCAGCGTCATACCACCCTCGACGTTTCGGCTGATAGCCTCAAGCGCGCCGGCAAGCGTCGTGTTGGGCGTCTGCTTTGCGAGCGTCGAAAGCGCGCGCGTGACAGGTATGCCGGCTGATATCATCGCCGAAAGCTGCCTTGAAAATATCGCAAGATCGGTCAGCGTAACTTTCTTCTCTCCGAAAAGCGTACCGCTTTTTTGCCGCGCGGACGCCGCCGCCTCATAGATATCGACGACGACCAGTCCTTGCTCGCGCAGCCTTTCAAGCGCGCCTTCGAAGGTTGGGGCGTTTATATCGCCCCTGACCGTCTGGCCTTGCCTGTCGATCGACTCGTATATATATAGGGGCATTAGCCTGCCTCCCGAAAATTGGCTTCTTTATTTAGAATGAGGATTTAAGCAGCCTATCAAGCTCCTGTTTGTCGACGCAATACTCAACGGCGCTATCGTATGTGATTTTCCCTGCCCGCACGAGGTTCACGAGCGCCTGGTCCATCGTCTGCATTCCTTGCTTTTGCCCGGTTTGAATGGCGCTGTAAAGCTGATGCTCTTTGCCCTCGCGGATTAGCGAGCGCACCGCGGGCGTATCTATCATATACTCGACGGCAAGCACGCGGCCCTTACCCGAGGCATGCGGGACAAGCTGCTGCGAGATTACCGCCCGCAGCGAGTTTGAAAGCTGCTGGCGGATCTGATCTTTCATGCCTGCCGGGAAAGTGTCGACGAGCCTTGAAATCGTCAGCGGGGCTGTCTGCGTATGTAAAGTCGAAAGCACCAGGTGACCGGTTTCCGCGGCAGTAATAGCTATGCCCATACTCTCGGCGTCGCGCATCTCGCCGATCATGATAACGTCCGGGTCGTGGCGGAGTACCTGGCGCAATGCTCTTGAAAAACTGTGTGTATCTATGCCGATTTCGCGCTGGCGCACGATTGACTTTTTATGCTGGTGCAAAAACTCAATCGGGTCTTCGATTGTGACGATGTTAAGCGCGTAATGCTCGTTTATGTAATCGATCATCGCGGCGAGCGTGGTGCTTTTGCCGCTGCCTGTCGGGCCGGTAACAAGCACAAGCCCGCGCGGAAGCCCACAGAGGCGCTTCACGTCTGGCGGCAGGCCGAGCCCATCTAGTTTCGGTATATTAAAAGGAACCACTCTTATCGCCGCGGCAAGCGTCCCGCGTTGGAAAATCACGTTCCCGCGGAACCTTGCGACGCCCGGGATTGAGTATGAAAAATCAAGCTCAAGTTCGCGCTTTAGTGTCTGGACTTGTTCCGGGGTCAAAATCGAGCAGATGAGGTTATATACTTCGGACGGCTGCACGGGCGGATGGTCGGTCTGCACCATTTCGCTTGAGATGCGAATGACCGGCGGCATCCTCGCCACTATGTGCAAATCCGAGCCGCCCCGCTCGACGGCCTCGCGTAAAAGGTCGTCGAGCGGGATGGGATAAGTACCTGAGGTGTAGTCAGCCATTATCTTCAATCACCGATACCAAATAGTATGCTTTGTATTTCCTCGGGGTCATAGATGAACGGGCCGTGGGCTGAAGCAGAAGCTGAAGCCGAAGTTGACGTTGCGCCGCGCTCCCCTTCTTTGTTGTTATCCTTAATATCTTTGCCTTTATCTTTGTCGGAAACCGGCGCGCCGAGCTGGTTTTTAACCTCAAGGACGTCGTTGTACTGCTTTAATGTCACGTTCTTGAGGTATACGACTACATAAAGCTTCGACGAGTCATTTTCATCCTGCACAAGCTGTTCGTATACTTCAAATTTGGTTGAATCGACGCCGGACAACGCGCTTAGCAGGTTGATTCTGTCTTTAACTTTCTTCCAAGTCCAAGGCATTGACTCGTCCTCGCCGGATGATAAATAAATGTTCATGTCAAGCTTTTCAAGCAACTTTGTATAAGCCGACTGGAACTCATCCGTATCAATCTTTCTGACCAATAAGCGGATGTCATTTTTGGCGTCATTCGGATAGTAGATGACTATCCTGTTGCCGTTCTCGTTGCCGTATGGCACATAAGTCAGCACGCCAGTCAGGCTAGCATTGTCGATAAGCTTCTTCGCTTCGCCAGCAGTGATGTTAGCAAGTACGAATGTTTCAAACGACGATGTCAGTGAGGCGTTGGGCACGTCGATCGAGGTTATCGCGGCTTTCGCCTTGAGGTACTCGGTGTACTCGCCCATCAGCCACAGCCGCTTCTGCGAGCTCCTGAGCCTTACTATATCAAGGCCAAGCCCAAGCTGCCCAATAAACTCGACGGCTTTGTCAACATTAATATAGTAAAGGTCGACATGGTATATGTCAAACTTGCCCGCCCTTGAGTTCTCGAGCGTGTCGACATATGCCGCCACTTCGGCTATTTCCCTATATTGGGCGTCGTTGACGTTCAGGTAAAGCACATAGGGGTTATAGTCGTAATAAAGCCCAGTAGGCAGCGACATGCCGCGGAGCATCGTATTGAGCTGCTCGGCGGTGATGTAGCGGCAAGTAATGCTCTTGAGGCCCGATGCAAGCTCTGCGTCCTCGTTTTCCTTAATGTCGACAATCTTCAGCAGCTCCAGTATCTGGGCGAAGTCCGTATCGGTCGCGTAAATGTATAGGGTATACGGATTGCCTTCGAATATAAGGCCGGTCGGCAGCGACATGCTGTGCAGTACGCTGTTGAGCTGCTCTGCCGAAATATATTGACACGAAACCGGCTTAAAGGACGCTAGCACGTCGTCGGCTTTCGCGCCGGCATTTTCCTGCGTGTCGATTATCTTTATAAGGTCGTATATCTTTTCAAGGTTCTCGTCAGTCGCGTATACATAGAGGGTATACGGGTTGGTATCGTATACGACAGTTATCGCGTCGATAGATAAGCGCGAGACGGTTTCACGCAGCATCGCCGCGTTTATATACTGGGTTGTGACCGGCGTAAACTTTTCGACGAGCTGAGCCTCATCTTTCGCGGCGTTCTCAGGCTTGTCGAGGAGCGATATTATCTTTTCGGCGTCGGCAATGCCCTGCGGGTTGCCGCGCAGCCACATCTTCGTATTGTTGGTGCTGACTTTGATAATCCGCACGTCGGCGTTAGACGTAATTTGCGACTCGATGAGGTCGACGGTCACATATTTAAGCGCCTTTTCGACTATCCGTTCGCCGTTTTCTCCGGCGGAGCCCGGGCTCGCTATGTCCACGACGTTTTTAATCGCCTTTATCGAGCTGTACTCATCGGGCATCGCGAAAACATAAAGCGTCTTAGGCCGGCTCGAGAGGATAACGCCCGACGGCAGAGAGGCGGCGCTCAAAATCCGCTGAAATTCCGCCGCCGTCACATATGTAAGGTCAATCGCATAGAAAATAGACGCAGGTTTCATGCCCCCGTCGACCGCATTCTCGCGACGGTCGACCATGTTTATAAGGCTCCGCACGCGGGCGAGGTCCTCGGGCAGACCCTGCGCGAGGAAACGATATTGGCTCCCGCCCGAAAGCGTCGCCGTAACCGGGATATTAAAGGTATTAATATGCCCGATTACAGTATCGGCGGGGACATATGTAAGCGTGAACTCGGTAATCTTCGCTTCTTCAACAAATGTGGAGGTTATATCGTCTTTGTTGCCGACAATTATTGTGTTCCCTTTGACAATATACGACAAGTCATTTAGCTTTAAGACATATTCTAGTGCCTCGCCGATAGTCACGTCTTTCATCGAAAGCGTGACTTTCTGGTTCGCGTCGCCTTTGTAGATAATATTGTAACCCAAGCTCTGAGCAAACGCCGTCAGCACGTCAAGCATGCTCGCGTTTGCAAACGAAATCGACACTTTCGTGTCGAAAGAGGTGAGCATGCTCCTAAAATCGCCGTCGTCAGGCTCGCTTTCGGCAGTATTGCCCGAAATTGCGACCGGAGTGGTGCTTGTCGGCATGGCGGCTGCGATTTTAGCCGGGCCTTGCGGCTCCTTTAAGCCCGCCGTCACGACCGACGCGCCGCTAGAGGCGCCAGTAGGCTCCACAGCCTGCGGGGCGGTTTGGACAGCCTGCGAAGGCGCAGCTTCTGTTACAGTTTCAGTAGCGCCGCCCTTCGCCGGAATTTTCAGCACCGTACCGGTTGAGATCAAATTGACGTTTTCGATGCCGTTTGCCCGAGCTATTTCATCAACGGTTACACCGTATTTTTTGGCAATGTGACTAAGCGTATCGCCTGCTACGACAGTATACTCTATGTAATTCCCGCTCTCCAGCGCGAATACCGCCGCGCTCGCCGCTTGCAAGGCCAGCATTATTGCGGCAAATATCGCCGTCAGCTTTTTTAGCGATTTCCTTTTCATAACCACATTTCCCTTATGTATTTTTTATTGCGTTCCTAATAGCTTAGGACTCGGGCACGATATTTATTGCGGATATGTCAGGCGCCAATGTCAAAAACTCGGTTATCTCGTCTTTCGTTACCTTAACAAAGTCCTCGGCAATCTCGCTGAGCACCCAGCCGGTATCGCCGATCTCTTCGCCAACGGTTTTTACATATGTGGCGTTCGACGATTTGAGTATCGCGTACGATGTACCGTCCGGATTATACATTACGCCCTCAAGAGCAACCGGCGAAATGCCGACACCAGCTGTCGCAAAGGGATTTTTTCCTGATTTTTCGGCGGGCGACGCTTCGCGCTCCGACATGGGGAGCACATACACATAATTTTCATTCCCCGACACCGGCAGTATCGGCTCACCGTTTATCGCTTTGAAAATAAAAAACAAGGTTACGCCTGATACCACAAGCATCAGCGGCATAAAAATAAACAAAAACAGTTTATTTCTAGCAATGCCGCCGGGTATCTTTTTCCTCACCGGGAGCTTTGCGTCCCCAAAACTAGGCCCGCGCGAAGGGGGGTTTTTGCTACCTTCTGTCATAAGCCCACACAAATCCCTTCAGACATTTTCTTATTGCAAAAAATTAGTATTTATTAGTTGCCATTCTAACATGGCTTTCAATTATTGTCAATAATAATACAAAATTTTTCTAATATTCATGCAGAAATAGTGAATACTGTCATTCTATACCTGATAATGGCAGGTAATGGAATTGCAAATTCAAAAAGACGCAGGACCGCGGTTTTTTATTATTTTGCTGCCTTAAGCTGCTCAAGGCGCTTTAGGTATTTTTTCCTTTTTATTAGTAATGGCACCGCTATCGTCGCGGCTATGCCCGCGCCTGCCCCAAGGAAGACCACGTAGTCAACCCACGCGGGGACATTGCCGCCAAACACGACGCTGTATTTGCGCTCGACATATGTCGGGGTGGTCTTAACAAAAGCCCCGCCGGAATATGCCCTGTCCGGCACTTCCGCCGCCGAGCCTGAGTCGGCACCAGCATAAAGCTTAATGTTTGAAAACCGAAATTCTTTGCCGGTCTGCAGCGCGTCGTCGCCGGAGATTGATGTAGCTTCGAGTTCGGCGTTGTTTATAACAAGCGGCTCAAACGAGTAAATCGCGCCTTTAGCCTTCACTTTCGCGTCGTTTATCTCGACCGTCGGGCCTTTTATCGCGTAACCGTCGCTGCTGATATCGAACTCGCCGCCGGCGATATAAAGCTTTACCTTATCGGAATATATCCCGTCTCCCCGGCTGTTAATTTTGTACCTGCCGGAAAGAAACGACACTTTGCCGAGCGTCGTCGGGTCGGCAAGCATTATTCCCGCCTCGCCGGCGGTGAGGGTAAGCGTACCGTTGCCTTTGAAAATCGTCGTGCCGGTGGTCAGCAGCGCCACTTTCGACGCGGTTATCTTGTTGTCGCCTACAAGTATTACCGTCGCGTTGTCCGGGAGTTTTAACCCGTACTCGTCGTCGGTTTCTATATTAAGCCCATTGAGCGTGAGGGTGTCGTTTATATTGTCCCAAAAATATCCCGGGCCGCGCTCGTTTTTCCGTGCGTTTGCAAGGCTCACCGTTTCGGTGATGCGCTCTGCCGCGGACGCCGGGACCGCGGCGATTAGCGCGGCGGCAAGCATAAGCGCCAAAAGCGCGCCTATTTTTATTAAAACATACCCACTGCGCGATTTGCATTTATATTCACGCATAACGGCTGTCTCTCCGTAGCTTGTTAATAGATTATTGATATTTTACCAAGAAGTTATAGACCGAGTTTAAAACATGTGTTAATTTTTTATCCATGTTGTGTGATAACTAAGTGTATAAAACCGCTAGCAATTGATTCGCCGCGGGGGATATTTTTACTTTTTATCCTAAGTTTTTTGTCAAAGCGATATAATTTCGCTTTTATAGAATTAAATTTTTATACGCCTTGACTTCGGTTTGTATGTGTGGTATCATTAATCAAACAATAAACCATTTCGGCTAAAGCAAATTTTTTTGCAGAAAGTGGGATTCGGTATGAAACGCATCAAAATTTCCGACGCAGAATGGGAAATTATGAAAGCGCTTTGGAGCAATTCCACCGAGCGGGGCATGACGCTTGGCGAGATTGTCCGCGCGCTCGACGAGAATAACATGTGGAGCTACACGACCATCCGCACGCTTTTGGTTAGGCTTATAACGAAGGGCGCCGTAACGGCTGACCGCACCACCGGCGTTTACCGTTACTCGCCCGCTTTGAGCAAAGAAGAGTGCATAGCAAACGAAGTTAAGTCTTTCGTCAGAAGGATTTTCGACAACTCGCCGTCCCAGTACATAGCCGCGCTTGTGCGCGACGGCAACCTCGACGAACGCGAGAAGAAAGAGATAAAAAGGATCCTGGCCGAAATAGTCGATAAGGAGTGAGCCGCTTGACCGCACTCTCGACTTTCGCCATGCTGGCGATAATGTCGGGTTGCACAATCGCGCTGATTTTGGCTTTTAAAAAGGTAGCGGGCCGAAGACTTTCGCCATATTTTCATTATTATATATGGCTGCTTCTTGTGGTCAGGCTCCTTTTCCCGGTACTCCCGCAGAGCCGGTTGTCCCTTTTCAATGTGTTTGACAACTTCGCTTCCCTCTCATTTGAATTAAGCGGCGAAAAGGCGTCCGAGCTTTACGTGATACCGTCCGAAGGCAGCGGCCGGCTCGACAGCGAGAATCTCTCCAGCCAAAGTGAGCACGAGCCATCCGGCGACGGCAAGGACGGGGAAGGTTCGTCAGCTAGCCCCTATGGCGTTATCGATACGATAGATACCGCGAGCGGGTATTCTGTCGGATTTGACATAAGGCACCGGGTCGTTTTGACCGAAAACCTAATCGTTTATCTGGCATGGGGCTCGGTTTCGGCTTTGTTTTTGGCGCTCGGGCTTGTTAAATACCAAGTCCAGCGACGGGGCGTGCTCCGCCGTGTTTTGCCTTGCCGCGACAAGGAAGTGCTCGACGAGGCCGAGTTTATCCTCGCGGCTTACCGCATAAAGCGCAAAGTGAAAATTTACTGGGGCGACCGGTCTATGTTGCTCGGCGTATTTTCGCCGGCGGTTATTATAGACAAAAGCCTTCGCCCCAAGCGGCGCCCCGGCGGGGCAACGAGCCGCGAGTACGCGATGGTATTGGCCCATGAGCTGACCCATCTTTACAGGCGCGACAACCTTAAAAATTTCTTCTACGGCGCGCTTTCATGCCTTTACTGGTTTAACCCGCTGGTATGGTACGCGTTCAGCCATGTGCGCGAAGACGCCGAACTGCTTTGCGACCATATCGCGCTTTCGAGGTTTGGGCTTTGCTCGGCGAAATATGCCGAGCTGCTCTACTCTTCGGTATGCGACAAACCTAATGGCGGCGCCGCCCCCGCCGCATCGCCCGCGATGTCGAAAGCGGGCCGGCAGCTTATACGCAGGCTAAGCTTTATTAGCGCGCGCGGCAAAAAAACCGCGATGCCGCTTAAAATTTTCAGCCTGTGCGTCGCCGGCGCGATTGCGGCATTATGCCTCACAAACCCCATCGGGGCGGTTAAAACCGCCGACCACCGCGCAAACTACCTTATAAAATATAGGAACCTGCTTGCCGGTTCGCAGATTGACATGCCCGAGCCCGACTCGGCACTCACGGTGCGGGGGTTTATCGAAACTGTGCTTTTGGCGCTCGACTCCGCGGACCTGCCGCTGCCGGTTAGGACCAGAATCCAAGCCATGCGGGCGGCGGGCGCAGACTCGGTGCTAGAGGAGATGATAAAAGCGCCATACAGGACGCTGCTCCCGAAGCTGTATACCGGGTTTATCAGCTCGATTCACCCGAAAAACCCGATAACGCGCGAAGAGGCGGCGTTTCTT
>ENA-UPAD01002633-UPAD01002633.1-bioreactor-metagenome-genome-assembly--contig:-NODE-2633-length-12269-cov-5.562797_pt1 | contig 12269 bp, 15 predicted proteins | sample MGYA00238179_ERZ772710 | MGnify/ENA primary metagenome ERZ772710 (study PRJEB29004, sample SAMN07631245) | bioreactor metagenome | isolation source: Switchgrass digestor | place: USA: Dartmouth...
CTTGCTCCGCGGCTCCGTCACAAATCGCGCGGATCAGCGCGTACACATACGCCGGCGCCGACGCGGTGACGCTGATAATCGCGTTCATATGGGGTTCATCTAAAACCAGCACCTCGCCGAGCGAGGAGAACATCCCTTTTGCAAACTCAAAATCTTCGTCTGAAACAAGCCCGTTGCGTGTCAGCGCCGTGACTCCCATGCCAATCATGAGCGGGGCGTTCGGCATCGTGCGGATAACAGGCACCTCACCTAGCAGCCCGACAATCCTTGCGATTGTCACGCCGGCCATAATCGAAACAAAAACTTTGTCAAAAAGCCTTGTGCCGCGAATCATTCCGGCAAGCTCGGCAAAATTTTGGGGCTTGACCGAGAGGACCACATAGTCGGCGCCCTCTACCGCTTCTGCGGCGGTGGAGTGGAAGGTATAGCCCCGCCCTTCAAACCGTGCGTATTGCGCGGGGTTTATGTCATACAGCGAGATATGGATGCCGTCCCTTTCGGAAAGCCCGCCAATGATTGCCCCGGCCATGTTGCCTGCGCCGAGGAAAGCTATCGTTTTCAACGCGTGTGTCACCCGTAGTAATTATTTACTAATAATGATAACACAACTGCCGGAAAAAGTCTACCGCTGGGCGGATTTTTTGTGGCAACAGAGGTGCACGCGTCGCAAATATCTATTGAAAAATGACGTATGTATGTATATAATTATATGGAACTCTGTGGAGTAAAAAACGGTAAATGGCGGAGGATGCGACTATGACCGACAGAGAGCGGGTAAGGGCGATTCTTCACTACGAAAACTACGACCGCATGCCGCTGGTTCACTTCGGCATCTGGACGGAGCTTCTCGACGTCTGGTACAGCCAGGGTAAAATGTCGAGAGAGTATTATGAAGAGTACAAAAAAGGGCGCCGCGATGTGCTTTGCGACCTCGGGTTCGACTTTGAGTGGGGCGCTCAAATCGGCGTTGCGGGCGCGCTTGTGCCCGGGTTTGAATATAAGGAGCTTAGCCGCGACGCGGATGGCAATGTCACGTACATAAACGGCAACGGCTTAATAGAGCAAATCAGAGAAGGCGCGACCTCAATCCCGAAGACAATCGGAACGCTGCTTGAGGACCGCAAGGCGTGGGAAAAGCTCTACAAGCCCAGAATGACGCCGGGCGAGCATAGGTATAACCGCGCCGCGTACCGCTCTTTCGCGGAAGGGTACAACAAAACGGCAACCAGGCCTGTAGGCATGTATGTCGGCAGCTACTACGGCTGGATACGCGATATGCTCGGGGTAGAGGCGCTCGCGTACCTTCAGGTAGACGACGAGGAGCTCTACGCCGAAATAATCGAAACAGTAGGCGAGCTAAACTACCAAAACGCCAAAGTAATGCTCGAGGAAGGCATCCGTCCCGATTTCGGCCATATGTGGGAAGACATATGCTTTAAAAACGGGCCGCTTGTAAACCCCGAGGTGTTCGCAAAATACGTCGGCCCTCAGTACAGGCGCGTCACGGAGCTTCTACGGCAGTATGGTTGCGACGTGGTGTCGCTCGACTGCGACGGCTGCATAGACAAACTCGTGCCGATTTGGCTGGAAAACGGCGTCAACGTGATGTTCCCGATTGAAGTCGGTACATGGAACGCATCTATTGAGCCATGGCGGAAAAAATACGGCCGCGAGCTGCGTGGCGTCGGCGGCGTCGACAAACGCGTTTTCGCGCAGGACTATTCTGCAATCGACCGCGAGATCGAGCGAATAAAGAGGCTTGTCGACCTTGGCGGCTATATACCTTGCCCCGACCACAGGCTCCCGCCCGAGACAAAGTGGGAGAACGTGCAGTATTACTGCGAAAAGTTTAGAAAAGTATTCGGCGGCTAAGTAATATAAAAAGAGGGCGGCCTTACCGCGCAAAAGCCCGCGCGGTAGGCTTGGTAATGGCGATATGAACAAACAGCAGCTTGCTAGGATATTTGCCCATCCCCCGGAGCTTGTGACGCAGCGGCTGATATTGAGGAAGCTGCAGGTTTCCGACTACGCCGACATGTACGAGTACTCGCGGCTTGAGGAAGTCACGCGCTACCTCCTTTGGGATCCCCACCCCGACGAGCACTATACCTTGAGGTATCTTGACAGCTTGCAGGTGCAATATAGAAACGGCATGTGTTACGATTGGGGCGTGGTATGGCGCGAAAACGGCAAACTCATTGGGACATGCGGGTTTACCTCGTTCGATTTGCCAAACAACCGCGCCGAAGTCGGGTATGTCATAAACCCGGCATACCGCGGCAGGGGCGTCGCGCCCGAAGCCTTGATGGCAGTGCTCGATTTTGCCTTTAACGAGCTGAAGATCCACCGCGTGGAGGCGAAATACATAAACGGCAACGACGCCAGCCGCAGGGTGATGGAAAAGTGCGCCATGACCTTCGAGGGCATCTTGCGCGGCTACCTTTACGTCAAGCGCGAGTACCGCGACGTGGGCATCTGCTCGATACTTGCTGATGAATTTAAAAGCAAGTTCGGGAACACGCGCTTTTATTCGCGCAGGCACCCGCAAAAAAATAGTGGACTTTTAAATATATTCAATAAGGAAAGGTTTTTTACGTGAACACTTTGCGACACTTGCTCGATTTCGGCTCGCTAACCGAAAAAGAGTGGGACTCGCTTTGCAACGAAGCTGACAAAATCCGACAAAACCCTGACGAATACGCGTCCGCTCGCCGGGGCGCCGTGCTGGCGACGCTGTTTTATGAGCCGAGCACGCGAACGCAGCTTTCGTTCCAAACGGCAATGCTGCGGCTCGGCGGGAGCGTGATTGGCTTTTCCGACCCGCGGTCAAGTTCGGTGGCGAAAGGAGAAAGCCTTCGCGACACTGTTAAAATCGTCGGCTCGTACGCCGACGTGATTGTCATCCGCAGCCCGCTCGATGGAGCGGCTTTCGCAGCTTCACTATACTCGCCCGTGCCGGTTATAAACGCTGGTGACGGCAGCCACCTTCACCCGACCCAGACAATGGCGGACCTTTACACGCTAAAGCGCGAGTTTGGACGCTGTGACAACCTGAAGATCGGCGTATGCGGCGACCTTTATTACGGCCGGACGGTCCACTCGCTATTGTCCGCGCTGGCAAAATATAAAGGAAACAAGTTTTACCTAATCTCAACTGAGTCGCTGCGCTTGCCCGAGTATTGCGCCCGCGAGCTTTCGGAGCTTGGCGCCGAATATTATGAGGTGCGCACGATTGAGGAATGCATCGGCGAGCTCGACGTGCTTTATATGACGAGAATCCAGCGCGAGCGGTTTGCCTCGCCGGAGGAGTACGAGCGCGAGGCGGGCGTCTATGTGCTGACCGCGGAAAAGCTCTCGCGCGCGAAAGACAGCCTTGCGATACTCCACCCGTTGCCAAAGGTCGACGAGATATCGCCGGAGGTAGACGACGACCCGAGGGCAAAATACTTCGCGCAAGCGGAAAACGGGCTTTTCATCCGCATGGCGCTGATACTTTGGCTTACCGAGAACCGGAGCTTTGCACAGAAATCGCCGCCTAGCGCGAAATATCCGATCCCTGCCGAGCGCATTTGCACAAATCCCCGCTGCGTGACCGCGCGCGAAAAATACCTGCCTGCGCTTGCATCTGGCGGCCGGTGCGCGTATTGCGCGCATATTATCGTCGGTTAGCGCGGGGCTAAAGTAAATTTTACAAAATATTATTGAATTGCGCCGGGTATTAATATATAATGATGAAGTTGATTAAAAAGCACCGGAGGTTTACCAAATGGTTATGTTTTTGGCGGAGGCTGCCGCTACCGACACCTCGCCTTACGCAAGCCAAGGCTGGGTAACAATTGTAATGCTCCTTGTGATGCTGGCTGTGTTTTACTTTTTCCTTTACCGGCCACAAAAGAAGCAGGAGCAGCAGATAAATGAGATGAGAAACAGCCTTGAAGTCGGCGACGAAATTACGACTATCGGAGGCATTATCGGCAAGGTCGTCAGCATAAAGGGCGACACAGTGCTCATTGAAACCGGCAACGACCGCAACAAAATACGCATTCTCCGCTCCGCCGTCAAATCCATTGACGTCCGCGCTTCCGAAATAGAAGAGGAAGAAAGGGCAAAGGCGAAGAAGGCTAAGGAAAGCAAGGATACAAACAAAGACGCGAAGGGTAGCAAAGAGAAATCCGAGCCCGCGGATGGCGAAGCAAAGGATAACGCCGGCGAAAACAAATAGCGGGAAAAACGCTATCCCGCCGGCATTTTAAACCGCGGCTCCGCGCAAAGCATAACTGTCCGCCGCCCCGCATATCAATGTAGCAAAAGTATGTTGCGGGGTGTGCGAAGTGGATGCAAAGCTAGTAAAAAGCGCGATTTTGGCTGCAGGGATAGCTTATCTTGCAGCCGCGGGGCTGCTTTTGATATTAGCCGCGGCGGCGTATAGCCTTGAGGACCCGGACAAATACCTCACCGCTTTCGCCATAATAGCGCTTGTGCTTTCGGCGGCGACTTGCGGCTTTTCGGCTTCTCGGCTAAACGGCGAAGCGTCGTTCGCAAGCGGGCTTTTTGCGGGCATAATATTTGCCGTCCTGCTGTTTATAGTCAGCTTGGTGCTTCCGGGAGAGGGGTTCGGGCTGCTCGCCAACGCGGCGACGGCAATATGCACCGTAGGGGTGTCCGCGCTGGTGGCCCATTTGTGCCGCCCGCGCGCGCCATCGGCAGCTCAGCTGCGGCGCAAGGCTAGGCGTGCGCGCGCCGGACGGTAACATAATATCGCTTTTATCATAAAATTAATAAAAAATAATAGATAAAGAAGGTATGGACATGAAAAACGTAAAAACTCTCAACAGGTCTGCATCTTTAATTAAGCGTGCCGTAGGCGCAGGCTGCGGCGAATGCCAGGCATCCTGCCAGTCCGCGTGCAAGACTTCGTGCACGGTCGCAAACCAGAAGTGCGCCCGCCTGACGAAGAAGACGGATAAATAAATGACAAGCTGTGTCCACACGTTTAAGTGCTGCGGACAGCGAGTTGCGCTTGACGTGCCCAGCGGCGCGGTTCATGTGCTGAGCGAGATCGCATACGAGATCTTGCAGCGCATCGCGCCGCCGCTTGAACCCGAATGCCCGACGTCGCTGCGCTATCAGCTCGCCAAATACGAAAGCTCCGACGTGGCGGAAGCCTACGGCGAGCTTTACGCGCTTTACAAAGAGGGGCTCTTGTTCTCGGAAGACCAAGAGTACAAAATGCCGCCCACGGGCGTCGTCAAATCGATGTGCCTGCATGTCTCGCACGACTGCAACATGCGGTGCAGGTACTGCTTCGCCGGCGCGGGCGGATATACCCGCGACCGCAAGCTGATGAGCCTTGAGGTCGGCAAAAAAGCGCTCGATTTTCTGTTTGAAAAATCGGGCAACATACATAACCTTGAAGTGGACATGTTCGGCGGGGAGCCGCTGCTCAACTTCGACGTTGTGCGCGAGCTTGTTGCGTACGGCAGGGCGCGGGAGCGCGAGCTGGGCAAGAAAATCGCTTTCACAATCACGACGAACGGCGCGCTGCTCGACGATGAAACGATAGATTTCATAAACGCCGAGTTTTCAAACGTCGTTTTGTCAATTGACGGGCGCAAAGAGGTCAACGACCGGATGCGTACATTTGTCGACGGCAGCGGCACATACGACGCGATACTACCTAAGTTCAAAAAGCTGGTTGAGAGGCGCGGCGAGCGCGACTGGTATGTCCGCGGGACTTTCACGCGGGAGAACCTCGACTTCGCGAGCGACGTCATAGCGCTTGCCGACGCGGGGTTCGACCAGATATCGGTCGAGCCGGTTGTGCTCGATGAGTCCGACCCGCTTGCGATCCGCAGCGAGGATCTGCCCCGTATCTTTAAGGAATACGAGCGGCTCGCGCGCGAGATGATCCGCCGCTACCGCGAGGGAAGGCCTTTTAATTTCTTCCACTTCATGGTTGACCTTGACGACGGCCCGTGCGTATACAAGCGCTGCAAGGGCTGTGGCTCGGGCAGCGAGTACGTCGCGGTAACGCCCGACGGGGACATTTTCCCGTGCCATCAGTTCGTCGAGTTTATGCCGATGAAGATGGGCAATGTGCTCGACGGCACGTTTGATAAAGACTTGCAGAAAAAGTTCGCGGAGCATGGGATAATGACCAACCCCGTCTGCCGCGAATGCTGGGCGAAGTACTTCTGCGGCGGCGGCTGCGCGGCAAATAACTATAAGTATAACGGCGCGGTCAACACGCCATATGAGATTACCTGCGAGCTTGAGCGCAAGCGGGTGGAATGCGCACTGGCGATAAAAGCCGCGATCGCGCAATACGAGGAGCAAAACAGCAAGTAAAAACAGCCGCACGAGCGGCTGTTTTTTACTTTAGCCCGTCAAGCAGATAATCTACTAGCTTGAGGATTGTATTTTCATCGACCGAGTCAACCGTATCCATTGGCCCGTAGTGCATTGTTTTCATGACGTTCAGCTTCATAAACCCGTCATGGTCTTCTTCGGTAAGCTCGATATTTTGCCGGATTTTCTGAGATATAATTTTAAAGTACTTTAGGTCCGGCTCGTCAAGCATGCAGACCGATATGCTATGTATGCCGTTTTGCTCGAATACCCGGTCGTCGCCATTTGGTAGAAGGGAAAGCAGCGAGACGCCGTGCCGGGCGAGCACTTCGTCGGATTAGGCCGAAAAACTTTTCGTTCCCGCGGTTGGCTTTTTCGTATACCGCGATATTGTCGCCATAACCGCACAAGTCGAGGTTAACCATCGCGGCGATGTTTTTTTTTTGCCGACCGCTTCGATATACCTTTTGCTGCCGATGTTCCCCGACTCCTCTTTGTCAAAGAATACAAAATCGATGCTTTTTTTGGTTTTGCCGGCGAGTTTTTCGATGACGTGCAAAAGGGCTGAGCAGCCTGCGGCGTTGTCGTTTGCGCCCGTGCTGTTTTCTACGCTGTCCCAGTGCGCGCCGATGACAAGCCTGCGGCTGGAGGGGTTTTGTGAAACCACTATGTTGCTTGCGTCTTCGAATTCTTGGATAAAATAAGGCACGCCGATGCCAGCTAGCGAGTTTATTATTGCGTTTTTCCTTATATTTTGGTCGGCGGATGCGATTAGCCTTACATATTTCATTTTTTGACCTCAATATAAAGCATAAATGATTGCCAAACTAACGCGCAGATGCTATAATATTTTTAAATTGTAGCATATGCTACCCACCAAATCAATATCTGAAAGGTGCCGTAAATGTCCGACTTCATCCGCGCGATAAAGCTCGAGTACCCTGAAACTATCCCGGTTTCGGTCAGCATCCTTCCGGCGGCATGGTTGAAATACGGTGACGAGCTGCAAAAGCTGACCGACCGCTACCCGCAGTTTTTCGGCGGCAGGAAAGTAGACCTCGAGCATATAAAAGACAGCCTTCACCCCAAATACAGGGCTGGCAATTTTGTTGACGAGTGGGGCTGCGTCTGGAGCAACCCGATCGACGGCAACGACTCGATCGTCACCGGCCACCCGGTCAAAAACGAAGACGACGTGTTCTCGCTCAAGATACCTTCGAACCGCGACGGCTCGATACCGCACGGCTTTATGTACCTGCGGCTGCTCGACCTTTGCGGCTTTGAGAACGCGATGATAATGTTTGCCGAGGAAGGCGAAGCTTTGCGGACCCTTATCGGCAAGGTGCTCGAGTATAACATTTATCAGTTTGCGCATATAATCCCGCACCTTGGCGAGGTGGCGTATTTCGGCGACGACCTCGGAATGCAGAACGGGCTTGCGATTGGCCCGGAAAAATGGCGCAAGTACCTAAAGCCCTGCTATCGCATACTTTACGGCATGCTCAAGGCCGCAAAGCCCGAGCTTCTAATTTACATGCATACCGACGGCTGCATTTACGAGATTATGCCCGACCTTGTCGAGTCTGGAGTAGATATGATAAACCCGCAGTTTAGGGCAAACGGGCTTGACAACCTCGTGCGCGTCTGCCGCAAGGAACAAATTATACCGATTAACCTCGACCTCGACCGCCAGCTTTTCCCTATAGCCTCACGCGCCGAGATTTTCGAGCATGTCGAAGAATGTGTCAAGTCTTTATATCTGCCGCAAGGCGGGCTTGGGCTAAGCGTTGAGCTTAACTACGATATACCGCTCGAAAACATGGCGGCGGTGCTCGACGCGGTTGAAAAGTGGAGATTTTATAAAGGCTAAAAAACGAACCGGTTATCCGGTGCTCTTTTAGTAGGAGGAGCAAAACGAAAAAGAATAAATTTTGTCGCAGCGGGCGGATGATTCTTAATATCCGTTTGCTGCTTTTTATTTGCTAAAGTTCACAAAAATATGGTAGAATAGTCTTTAAGGCGAGATATATACTTTATGAAAACAACACGAAAGGGAATGAAAATATGAAGCTTTTGCTTTTTATTCTTAAAAACTGCCCGTATTGCAAAGAGGCATTGAGGTGGATGGACGAGCTTAAGAATGAAAACCCCGAGTATAGGGACATCGAGGTAAAAATCATAGATGAGAAAGAAGAGGCAGAGCTTGCAAACAGCTATGACTACTATTACGTGCCGACTTATTTCTACGGAAATATAAAGCTCCACGAAGGTGCGGCGACAAAGGATAAAATCCGCCAAGTGTTCGACGAGTACCTGCGGCTTTCAAAAGAGCAGGCGTCGGTGTGAAACTTTTCGCTTGACAAAGGCGGCGCGGCATGTTATAATACCCTGTACTGCAATGTGCTTTACAGGAGGCGTGGCTGAGTGGTAGAAAAAGCGAAAATGGCCATGCTGCTCGACTTTTACGGCGACGTTTTGACCGACAAGCAGCGCGAGGCTATGGATATGTACTATAACCTCGACTACTCGCTGTCGGAAATAGCCGAAAATACCGGTATTTCGCGCCAAGGCGTGCGCGACCGGCTGCAAAAAAGCGAGCATATCATCCTTGAGCTAGAGGAAAAGCTGCGGCTATACGAGCGGTTTTGTTCGATGAAAGCCGACATCGAGCGCATGATAAAGCAGCTTGAGCAGATAAGGAAGCTCGCGCCCGCGGAGATAAGCTCGATTATTGAGATAGCACAAGGCCTTCTTGACAAATAGCGGAGTAGTAGTGTATGTTTTCAAGCTTAGTCGATAAAATGGCGGGCGCCCTTAAGAAGTTTAGGAACAAGGGCAAGCTCACCGAAGCGGATGTGCGCGAAGGGATGCGCGAGATAAAGCTCGCGCTGCTTGAAGCCGACGTCAACTTCAAAGTGGTGCGCGACTTTGTGGCGAAAGTCACCGAGCGCGCGGTCGGCGCGGAGGTGCTCGAGAGCCTTGTCCCCGCGCAGCAGATTGTAAAGATAGTCAACGAAGAGCTTATCGCGCTGATGGGCGGCACCGCCGCAAAGCTGAATATTTCGCCAAAGCCGCCGACGGTTATAATGATGTGCGGGCTTCAGGGCGCGGGCAAGACCACGCACGCGGCAAAACTCGCGTATATGCTTAAAAAGCAGGGCAAGCGCCCGCTGCTCGTGGCTTGCGACATATACCGCCCCGCAGCGATAAAGCAGCTGCAGATTGTCGGCGAGCAAGCCGGCGTGCCGGTGTTTGAGATGGGGGATAAAACAAACCCCGTCGAAATCGCGCGCGCAGGCGTCAAGAACGCAACCGACCACGGCAACGACATTGTGATAATCGACACCGCGGGGCGGCTGCACATCGACGAAGATATGATGGCGGAGCTTGAGAAAATAAAAGCAGCGGTAAACCCCGCCGAAATATTGCTCGTCGTGGACGCGATGACAGGCCAGGACGCCGTGAACGTTGCAGAAACTTTCAACCAAAAGCTCGACATCACGGGCGTGATACTCACAAAGCTCGACGGCGACACGCGCGGCGGCGCGGCGCTCTCAGTGCGGTATGTCACCGGCAAGCCTATAAAATTTGTCGGCACCGGCGAGAAAATCGACAAGCTCGAGCAGTTTTACCCCGAACGCATGGCGTCGCGCATACTTGGCATGGGCGACGTGCTTTCGCTGATTGAAAAGGCGGAGCAAGCGTACGACGAAAAGAAAGCGGCGGAGCTAGAGCGTAAGCTGCGCGAGCAGTCGTTTACGCTTGACGACTTTCTCGAACAGTTCAGGCAGCTTAAGTCCATGGGCTCGATCGAACAGCTACTCTCGATGATGCCCGGCATAAAGCCGAGCGACCTTGAGGGCGCCAAGATCGACGAGCGCGCTATCGACCGCATGGAAGCAATAATCCTTTCGATGACGCCGGAGGAGCGCGCGAAGCCCGAGATAATAAACGCCTCGCGCAAGCGCCGCATCGCGATGGGCAGCGGCAACTCGGTCGAGGCGGTGAACAAGCTCCTTCGCCAGTTCGAGATGACCCAAAAGATGATGAAGCAGTTTGCCACAATGCCGCGAGGGCTTGGAAAGCTCGCGGGCATGAGAATCCCAAAAGCCGCGCAAAAGTCTCAAAAGAAGAAAAAACGTAAATAAATTTATATATACCGGAGGATTAATTTTCAAATGGCAGTTAAAATCAGACTCAAACGCATGGGCGCGAAGAAATCGCCTTTCTACAGGATTGTCGTCGCCGATTCACGCTTCCCCCGCGACGGTAGGGTTATAGAGGAAATCGGTTACTACAACCCCCTTACCGAGCCGGTTGTCGTTAACATCGACGCTGAGAAGGCGAAAAAGTGGATAGCCAACGGCGCACAGCCGACCGAAACGGTCCGTTCGCTGTTGAAAAAGCAGAATATTATCGAGTAACCGATAAGCTGAAAAAATGGCAGATTTAAAACAGGTCTTAAACGATATCGCGGAGGCGCTGGTCGACCGTCCGGATGAGGTCTCCATTGAGGAGGAAACCGAAGGCGACGAGGTCACGCTATACCTCAGCGTGGCTGCCGGCGATATGGGCAAGGTGATAGGCAAAAACGGCCGAATCGCGAAAGCGATACGCACGGTGATGAAAGCCGCCGCGAGCGCGTCCGGCCGAAAAGTGAACGTCGAAATCGTCGACAAAGAATAAAAGGGATACGCATAGCCGTATCCCTTTTTATTATTTTATTATCGCGCCAGGTGGATCAGTAAATAAGAAGCACCGAGTGCAGCCGCACAATCATCTCGACGGCGTCGGCAAACGTTACCGCCGCTTTCGGCGCGAAGTAGTCGCCCGCGTCAAGCACGCCGTAGGACTGCAGGCAGCGCACCGCAGTGAGCGCGGATTGGCTTATTTCCTTCTCGTCGCGGTACGGCTCGTACATCTTCACCGGGAGAGCGTAGACAGAGGTGTAATCGGTCTTGTATTTTGCGATTATCGCGTCTATTTCTGCGCGCTCGTTAGCGGTTGCGGTGGGGTCGAAAATATAAACCGCGGTGTCGATTCGGAAAGTTTCGATAATTTTCTCGCGGTAGGAACTCGCAAGGCTCTCGTCGTTCGGGTCTTTGAGTATAAAGTATGCCCTCAAAAGCTGCTGTTCTTCAGGTGTCGCAAGGCTGTAGAGGTACTCAAACTCTTTTTTGCCGAGCATCGAGTAGACGGCGACCCTGCCGTCGTCGCGCGTGAACGAATACTCGCGCATCGGCAGTATGCTGGGCGACAGCGAGAGGTAATCGAACCCGCATTTCGCCTGGTCATGAGCCATCATCTCATATGTATATGAAGAATTCTCAAGCAGGCGGATTGTCAGCTCGGCTGCATAGCTTTCGTCGGGCTGCTCCGTAAGGATATACATCTGTGTGTCGGGGTAGTCGGGGTTATAAAAAGGCGTATAAAGCGCGGCGATTTCAGCTTTCAGCGCCGGGTCGGAAATTGTGCCGAGCAGGTTAGAATGGTAGCTGTCAGCCGGCAGCACCTGCGGGAGCAGGGGCGGCACGGTCGCTATGAATTTCTCGTATCCCTGCGCGTCGGCGACGCTCGCGAGCTGCTGGTATGCGTTAAAGTCAAGCGCGTCGCTGGTATAATCGAGCAGCATAATGCGCTCGCGCCTGCTGGCGTATGGGTCAAACGAGTAAAGCGGGAAGATAACGCATAGCGGCGAGTTTTGCATCAGCGCCAGCGAAGCGTCGTCTTTTTTGTACTGTCGGTTGCCAGACGCATCGACCGTGTACACCGATTTCAGCGAGAAAAACGCCTCCAGCTTGCGCCTTGCCGAGCTGTTTTCGAGAATCCCGTGCGCGTAATCATAATCGCTTTGCGAAAGGATTTGCGGCACCATGTCGGCTGCGACAAGCTCGTCGCGCTGGGCAAGCAAAAGCATTGCG
>ENA-UPAD01002637-UPAD01002637.1-bioreactor-metagenome-genome-assembly--contig:-NODE-2637-length-12242-cov-10.901781_pt1 | contig 12242 bp, 8 predicted proteins | sample MGYA00238179_ERZ772710 | MGnify/ENA primary metagenome ERZ772710 (study PRJEB29004, sample SAMN07631245) | bioreactor metagenome | isolation source: Switchgrass digestor | place: USA: Dartmouth...
TACTCCTTTTTTACTTTAAATATTATATTCAAATTTATTATTATATAAATTGTTTTCGTTATAATATAGTGCCTGTGCGTTCCAAAGCTCATAGTATTTACCCTGTGTATCTGCTAAAAGTTCATCATGACTTCCACGCTGAATAATCCTGCCTTCATGGAATACGGCAATGTCGTCGCAGAACCTGCAGGAGGACAGACGATGCGAAATATAAATTGCGGTTTTGTCACCCACAATTTCATTGAATTTACTATAGACTTCAAACTCAGAAATAGGATCAAGGGCGGCAGTATAGGTTCATCGAGGATGATGAAGGGAGCATTCTTATAAAGTGCTCTTGCGAGGACGATTTTCTGGGCTTCACCGCCGGAGATTTCCACGCCTTTTTTGTCAAAATCTTTATATAGGCAGGTTTCCGTACTATTTTCCATCTCCTTGTATCTATCGCCAAAACCGGCTTCTTCAAGGCATTTTTCAACCCGTTCCTTATCATAATCAACACAGGCAGCAACATTTTGTCCCAGTGAAAATGAAAACAGTTTGAAATCCTGGAAAACTACACTGAACAATGAAAGGTACTCATTGTAGTTATACTTTTTAATATTGATGCCGTTTAAAAGTATCTCGCCTTCAGTGGAGTCATATAAGCGGCATAAAAGCTTAATAAAGGTTGTTTTTCCACTGCCGTTCATACCTACAACTGCCAAACGCTCACCTATTTTTAATTTCAGAGATACATTTCGCAGAGCATAGGTTTCTGATTGAGGATATTTAAAGGAAACATTGCGAAATTCTATTTCATATTCATTGTCGCTGCGTTTTTCTACGGGAAGTGTACCCTGGTACATATTTGACGGTATATTGAGATAATCAAAGTATAATTTTAAGCACTCATTGTTGGCGCGGAGCATCGTAAGTTCGTTCATAAATCCTGTAAAACCGTCTATAAACTCATTTATGCTTCCTACATATTTTACTATGGAGCCCACACCAAACAATCCTGCCAGCGCTCTTAATCCTACAAAAAGATAAACAAGTGTGCTTATGACTACTGCTGAAATAGTTGAAATCGAAGAATATTTCATTTGGCTTTTGGTAAGCTTGCCAATGGTTGTGTTGCAATCATCAATCAAAGCTATTATTTCACTTTGAATCAAGTCTTTCTGATTATATATTCTGATATCTTTTCCGGCATCATATGTGGAAATGTAATTGTTAAAGTAATATCCGTATATCCGGTTGAACGGTATGACATCATTCATTATAATATACATTTTTTTTGTTGCAGTTGCGTTTGTATGTATAGATATTAATACATTAGCAATAATGCAAATACCTAAGATTACAGCAAAAACCGGTGATGCTATAAAACTGTAAATTCCTGATGCTGTATTACTGCCGTTATTCGTGAAAAGAGAAAATGTCAATGCTATTGAAAAAGCAACTATAAAAATACATCTAATAATTTCCTTGAATGAAAAGAATAACCTCCATATCCCTCCGGAGTTCATGTTGCGAATTTCATCCATCTTTTGCCTTAGACGATGTGTCTCAGGGTTCTCAACATTTGCATAATCCATCTCAATTATTTTTTTACTCAATATCATTTCATATTTTTGTTCAAACTCAGCCCGCATTAGGTTAATAATCCTGTTAATTAATCTTGCTGATAATGCTATGATTAAATTCAATAATACAGCAATAAATGCATATATGATTAAAGTATTAAATTTTTTTCCGGCAGTTATTCCGTCAACAATAACGGCCGACATATATATGTTTATAAATGGTGTGACAGCCTGAAAGATTGAGTGAAATGTAATAAGAGCTATTATCCATGGACGAATTCTATGTATTTCTTTAAGACCCTTGTATATAAGAGTTATATCTTTCCTAAATCGCTTCATTGCTCATAGCCTCCTTGTAATAGTGGCTTTGGATATTAAACATGTTTGCATATTTTCCGTTAAGCTTCATAAGCTCATCATGAGTGCCTTCCTCAACAATCTCACCATTTTCCATAAATAAAATTCTGTCACAAAAGCGGGTGCTGGATAACCTGTGAGATACAAATACAGATGTGGCATCAGAAGTCAGTTCGTTATATTTAAGATACATTTCATTTTCAGCAATGGGATCAAGGGCAGCGGTGGGTTCATCAAGTATTATTATCTTACCGCCTTTATATAATGCCCTGGCCAGCGCAAGCTTCTGCTTTTCGCCGCCTGAAAGGTCGGTCACGTCATCATATATGCTTTTTTACAGCAGGGTATGTTCTTTTTTAGGTAAACTTTGCACCTTATCATACAGTCCTGATAATTTAAGAACCTTGCCAAGATACTCCCAATCGATGAGCTTTTCTTTACAAAGAGCTATATTTTTTGCGATTGATATAGGCATAAGATGAATATCCTGAAAAACTACCGATAAAAGTTTGTAATAATTGTCGCGGTTATATTCGGATATTCTATGATTGCCTACTGTTATATGCCCTCTTGTGGGACGGTACAATCCGCAAAGTAGTTTGACCAGTGTGGTTTTGCCTGCCCCGTTTAACCCTACAAGAGCAATTTTCTCACCCGGTTTTATTTTGATATTTATATTTTTCAATGCATCCTTTTCACTTTTAGGATAACGGAAGGAAACATTTTCAAATATGATTTCAGGCGCGTCTGTGGGTAATTCAGGACCCTTACCGCGGTTAAAGTGATCAGGTAAATCAAGGAACTCACGAAGATCACATAAATCCAGGCTGATTGACTGCAAGGAATTATATGAATCCAACAAACCAAACAGCCATCCTGAATATTTTGATATAAGCCCGAAATAAAGCACGAAATCTGCAGCTGATATGCTGCTTTTAGAGATTTGGTATATCAGAAAGCTATAAGCAACCCCATCTCTGGCAAAGGTCATAAAAGCTGACAGAGAATCCATGGCAAACCTGCGGGTTTCTGACTTTCTCCTCCATACCATTCTTTCTGTAAGAAGTTTTTTAAATATATCTGTAAACCAGGAGGACATTCCGTATAAACGCATATCCTTGGCTGCTTCAAAGTCACCTGCTTTTCTGCGGATATATTTAAGTTTTCTGTCTATCGGTACCCAGTTATCCTTGTTTTTATGATTCCAGTAATTATTTTTCTTATTGACATAATAATTTAAAATAGACATGCCGCAGAGCAATAATACAATTATAGGATTTAGCGTAAAGATTAAAGCAGAATATGTAACAAGGCCGATAACATTGGAGAACATGTTGATCAGCTTATTAAATATTTGCTGCGTTCCGCTGTTATTACTATCTATTGTATTAAAGGCCTTCTGCATTTTCGTTTGAACGTCAGGGTCTTCAAGATTATCAAAATCCATGTCCATTATCTTTTCATTGCATAAATTCATGTATAAGAAACGGTTACTAAAGGATCTAAATTCAATTTTTGTACCCACATAGTTGTTCAGTAAGTGAAGTAATAATATTGCACCAGAAAAACATAACACATAAGCAGTCAACTTTTCTGGAGATGAGCCTTCTGATACCAGCTCTACGACATATTTTGACAGATATGTAGCCATAAGCGGCATTAATACGGTGACAGGTATGCGAATAGCAGATACAATAATCAGTATCTTATCTATTTGCCAGGCCTTTTTCATCATAAAGAGAACATTGCTTGGCATTGAATATAATGGCTTGTTCTTTGCTTCTTTATCTTTCATTATTACACCCCTAGCCATTATAATATCGTATTTGGCAAACAAACATATTACTTTTGCATGAGTGGTAAAAATTCGTGCATGAATGGTAAAAATCAGAGCGGAAGCATAATCTCAGTAGCAAAAACGCCTTCTTCATTTTGACGGTTTACATAACCGTGATACTTATTTACTATACGGTCAATGCGCATTAATCCGAACCCGTGGGTAGAACTTCCCTTTGTTGAAAGGTATATTTTGCCGCGCTTTTTAATTTCGCCGCCAACTGAGTTGGTAACGGAAATATAGAGCTGTTCTTTCAAAATTCCTATGTAAACGCGTAAAAAACGGTCAGATTCGGAAGATAACTTCATGAAGGCTTCCATTGCGTTATCAAGTAGATTACCTATTATTACGCAGAGGTCAATCTCTGAAATTTTTAGAGAAGATGGTACAGTCGCTTTGGCATTAACCGCTATTCCTCTAGTATGTGCCAGTGATAGTTTGCTGTTTAATATTGCGTCAACCATAACGTTACCGCTTTTTATTATCGTATCAACATTTGACAGGTCGGTATCAAGCTTTCCAAGATATTCTTCCAGCTCTTTGATCTGGTTTAAAGCAAGATGTGCCTTCATCGTTTGTATATGATTATGATAATCATGCCGCCAGCCGCGCATCTGCCTGTATATATTCTGTACCTCGTCACAGTGCTTTGTAATGAGGTCGTTTTGATATTCGGAAATACGGCGGTCTATCATTTTACCGAAAAGAAGATTTATTAAACCCATGATTATGCTCCCTTGTAAAATTTAATAAAGGCCTGATTTACATCGTTGTAAGCACGGCGTGATAATGGTATCGTGGTACCATCATCAAGGACTAAATCTGTTTTAGTAATACGCTTAACATACTTTAGTCCAACTATATATGAACGGTGACAGCGTACGAAACCGTCTCCGAGCATTTTTTCAATATTACCTATTGGCTGTTTAACTACATACTTTTCTAAGGTAGTTGTAATCGTAACATAATGTGCAAATGCTTCGGCATATATTATGTGGCTTACCGGAATGCGAGCACATTCGCTTCCGATGTTAAGCAAAATGGTTCGTTCGTTGCTTTTTATATTTTTATAAGCTTTGTCAAGGACAGTATAAAGCTTTTCTTCACAAATAGGTTTCATCAAGTAGTGAAGGGCAGATACATCATATCCTTCTGCCATAAAATCAGGAAAGCCGGTGATGAATATTATCTGCAGAGCCTCATTGCTAAAGCCTCCGTTTTCAGTACCTGCGCGTATACGCTTTGCAAGCTCAATGCCGTTTATTTCTTTCATTTGTATATCTAGCAACAAAATGTCAAATGCTTTATCATCGGCATAACTGAATAGAAAACTTTCCGCGCTTTCAAAAATTGATACGCATGCAACTACATTATTATTTTTTGCCCATCTATCAACAAGAGATTTTAAATATGCAGTTTCTGCTTTTTCATCATCGCAGATTGCTATTCTGATATTCATTTGACCTCCAAATTTTATATTAGTTAACTAAAAGGCATGTATAAATTATCTAGCGTTAAGAATATTGGCATTACCAGACATATTATGCTTTAAACAATGTGCAGCAACTACATATGATTGGATGTAATGATTGAGTATTTTATTACTGTATAACATTATACAACAATATTGCATATTTGGAGCACCACTTTGTTAGTTATATTTATATTTCGTGTTTGAATTTATTTGTATATTTCATATTTTCTAGTAAACCACTGCTTTATTTCTGTTTTTAATGCAAGTTATTGAGTATGACTTTTCTTTCGGACATAAATTAAGCGTAGATGTTAAAGCATAAGATAACAACAAAATAACATTATGATTGCATTTATTTAAATTCTATGAATAAGTTCATATATATTATTTAATTAACCGCTTTTATCAAATTAAGCAGCTTAATTTACATAAGTTAGCTGAAGACATCCGTCACTTTGAAATATTTCTATATTACAGGAGAAAACGGTTGATTTTTTTAATAAAAGAGTTTATTTTAAAGCAATTTGGAATTTATAAGCATTAATCATTATAAATCATAATTATTTTAAATTGACTTTGTAAAATTATAGAATAGAATAATAACTGTTAGCACTCTACCTAGATGAGTGCTAATACCGAAAACACTACTGATGATTTCTGATAGAAGCCAATGATAACAGGTTTGAGGAGGCTTTTATTTATGAAATACCTTAATGGAATTTAACAAAGGTATACAAATTGCGTTTCATATAAGACAATATAATATCATATTTCTTGCAGGAAAGTTCTTGCCTTGATTTTTCTGGCGATACTTACAAGTGGATGATTTACGAAGATATCAAAATGGATGACGGCTTTTACAAGTCAGTCATTTGTTTTGGTTGTGTTCTTTAGTTGACCGGATGCTTGATGTTTCTCAAGTTTATTTCTATGTCTGATTATATTGTCATTATACTGCTTAAATGAATAAGCAGTTGGAATATACAGAAGTAAAATGGTAAAGAAGGAGATGAGATAATATGCAAATTAAACCATTAGGATCAAGAGTATTGCTTAAGGAAGTAGAAACACAGGAAACCACTAAAAGTGGCATTGTTCTTCCTTCAAACGCCAAGGAAAAGCCATATATGGCAGAAGTAATTGAAGTAGGCCCGGGAGAGATAGAGGACGGAAAAGAAATCAAGATGGAAGTAAAAAAGGGCGATAAGGTACTCTACAGCAAATATGCAGGTACTGAAATAAAACTTGATAATGAGAAGTATTTGATAGTAAAACAGGAAGATATTTTAGCGATAATAGAATAAAGGAAGGTGGATGGATATGGCATCGAAAATTATAGCATTTGATATTAATGCCAGAAAATCAATCGAAAAAGGTGTAAACCAACTGGCTGATGCTGTTAAAATAACACTTGGACCAAAAGGAAGAAACGTAGTATTGGAAAAGAAGTACGGTTCTCCTACTATTACCAATGACGGGGTAACCATAGCAAAGGAAATTGAGCTTGAAGATCCATATGAAAATATGGGTGCTCAGCTTGTAAAAGAGGTAGCCAGCAAAACAAATGATGTTGCCGGTGACGGTACCACTACGGCAACGTTGCTTGCTCAGGCAATTGTCAGAGAAGGTATGAAAAACATAGCTGCCGGAGCAAATCCGATTATATTAAAAAGGGGTATAGAAAAAGCTACTGAAAAAGCAGTTGAAGTGATAAAGAGTAACAGTCAGAAAATAAAAGGAAAACATGATATGGCTTTCGTAGCTACTATTTCCTCCGGAGATGAAACAATCGGTAATTTGATTGCCGATGCTATGGAAAAGGTGACAGCGGACGGCGTTATCACTGTTGAGGAAAATAAAGCTTCTGATACTATTATAGAGGTAGTAGAGGGAATGCAGTTTGACAGGGGTTATATTTCCCCATATATGGTTACTGACAATGAAAAAATGGAAGCTGTATTGGAAGAACCATATATTTTAATAACCGACAAGAAAATAAGCAATGCTCAGGATCTGTTGCCTGCCCTTGAATTGATAGTAAAGAACGGCGGAAAGATGCTTTTGATAGCAGAGGATGTTGAAGGGGATGCTTTGGCAACTCTGGTGGTAAACAAATTAAGAGGAACCTTTACATGTGTCGCAGTTAAAGCTCCAGGATTTGGAGACAGACGAAAGGAAATGCTCCGGGATATAGCTGTTCTGACAGGCGGACAGGTTATATCCGAAGAAGTGGGCATGGATATCAAAGATATTAAACTTGATTGGTTAGGAAAAGCAAAGTCAGTAAAAGTAGAGAAAGAAAACACTGTTATAGTTGGCGGAGCAGGGTATCAGAAGGAGATAAAAGACAGGATTGAATCTATTAAGAAGCAGATAGAGCTTACCACTTCCAGTTATGACAAGGAAAAGCTTAACGAAAGACTTGCAAAGCTGGCCGGTGGCGTAGCAGTAATCCGTGTCGGAGCTGCAACCGAAACGGAAATGAAGGAAAAGAAGTACAGAGTTGAAGATGCTCTTAATGCAACCAGGGCAGCTGTGGAGGAAGGAATTGTACCTGGCGGCGGTACGGCTTATATTAATGCTGTGCCGGATGTGGAAAAACTTGTAAATACACTGCAGGGAGACGAAAAGACAGGAGCATCAATCATTTTGAAAGCATTGGAAGAACCTCTTCGTCAAATTGCTATTAATGCAGGTGTTGACGGCTCGGTTATTGTAGAGAAGGTAAAGAACAGTGAAAAGGGAATTGGCTATGACGCTTTGAGAGAAGAGTTTGTGAATATGTTTGAAGCGGGAATTGTAGACCCGGTAAAAGTTACCCGTTCTGCTCTTCAGAATGCAGCTTCGGTAGCAGCTATGCTCCTGACTACTGAAAGTGCTGTAGCTGAAAAGCCGGAGAAAAATAATACTCCGCCTATGCCAGCAGGGGATATGGATTACTAATTAAGGCAAAGGGAGATATCCTTTTGCCGTTTATATAGAGTGAAAGGGAGTTAGTATTGTCAGTCATTGTCCCCCCAATGCTCCCTTTCTCTCAGCATTATATTCGAAAAATTTAGAAGGAAGGGTTCAGTTTCAGTTAAAGCTGTAAATTTCTTCTTCATAACTGGAGATAAAAAGGAGGCAGAGCACATGAGTGAAGCTGTCATTTATGCAGCAGAAAGGACTGAAAAACCCAATAAGGTAAGAAAACAGGGCTTAATACCAGGTGTTGTTTATGGCAAAAGCATTAAGTCGACAAGTATAAAACTTGATCAGAGAGAATTAGCAAAAACGTTGCGCGGACATGTAAAAAACAGCAAGGTTAAAGTAAAATTAGGCAATGAAGTTAAGAATTGCATTATAAAGGAAATACAAAGGGATATTGTCAATGGACAAATTCTTCATATTGAACTGCAGGCCATTCATGGGGATGATATAATCAAATTAAAAGTACCTGTTGTCTTTCAGGGAAAAGAAAAACTTGCTGCAAAGCAGCAAGTGCTGCAGGAGTTTAATCCTGAAGTGAAGATTATAGGAAAAGCCGCTGATATTCCTGAATTTGTAAGTGCTGATGTTGGAGACAGAGAGTTAGGTGAAAAAATTACTGTCAGGGATATTCATATAAGCGATAATTTAAAAATTGAAAACGATGAGAATGAAGTCCTTGCAGTAATAACTGCAATAAAAGGATATAGTGAAGGAGAAAGCAGTGAAGAGAACAACGGTGAAAGCGAAGAAAAGCAAGTAGTATAATAGGCTGTAGAATTAAAGTTCTGCAGCCTTTATTATTTGTATTAAACATGACAGAACCTGCTGAACATATGATATAAATTTATTTATTATATAAAATTTTGGTAGCAGATAGTATACTGACCTATTCATTTGCTTAACCCTTTTAAATGGCTGATTTTCCTTGGTTGACAAAAAAATAAAATATATTTAATATGAAAATATGTGGAATAAGTGTATACTATTTTATGTAAACTTTAAAAAGACCGGCGCAAATGTAAATATAGCTTAATAAATAAAAAAGCGAGGTAGAAGAATGAAAACATGTATTGCATGTGGTATACCCAGGGAAAATACTTTTGATTTTACTGCGGGTAATCCGGACAATTATTGCTGTACCTGCTGTCTGCGTTCTGAGGAAGAAAAGCAATCCTTTGAAAAGATGAAAAAGGCTCTTGCCAGGTATGCAGAAAGGTCACAGGAATTTGATAAAAATACTGTAGTAAAAATTGCTGAAAACATTATGCAAATAAATTGTCCGCTTGAAGGAATTATCATGCTTCGGGGATTAATGAACGAGAAGGAGTTAAAGACGATGAATAAGCCAGCACCATTATTGTTGAAAGGAAAAATAAGTAAATATGTAAAGACTCTGCTTACCCTTAGTTTAGCTTTCTTTACGATGCTTCCCACTTTTCAAAGTGCTACAGTTTCAGCTGATACCGGTGATGCAGCTACAGATTGGCACGGTGCCAAGTGGATTTGGGATTCCATAACCAGTAAAACGCCGTATACACATGACATATGGCTCATGATGCGCAAAACTATTGAGATGGATAAGAAACCTGATTCTGCTGTTGCTAAAATATCGATTGATTCCAGGTATTGGCTGTATATAAACGGTGAGATGGTTGTCCGTGAAGGACAGCAAAAAAACGGGCCAACACCGGACTCCGTTTACTATGACCAAGTGGACCTGACATCGTATTTAAAACCGGGCAGAAACGTTATTGCAGTGTACGGCAACTATTGGGGAAGGAGAAACAGCAAAATTATAAGCTATTCTAACTATGACACCGGAAAGGCCGGCTTTGTTTTTGACCTTGATATAGATGGCAAGCATGTGGTCAGCGATTCTACATGGAAAGTTAAAAGAGATCCTGCTCATACTCAAACCAGCACCAGGTTTGGTACATATAGGCTGCAGGAGTGTAGTGCCTTTCATGATGCGAGATATGAGATTCCGGGCTGGTATCTTCCCGACTATGATGACTCAGATTGGGCTAATGCCGTTGAGTTGGGTAAGGCCCCCTGTGAGCCATGGGGTGACATGTACCTGCGCAGAATACCTCAATTCAAAGATTACGGTCTTAAAGAGTACCTTAATATGGATACATATCGCAATGTTACTACGACCAAAACAACCACCATGCGCATGGAAGTGCCCTATAATGCTCAACTTACCCCGTATCTAAAAGTGATTGATCCTGAAGGCGGGAAGACTATAGAAATATACACCGACGGCATGAACGCGTTAGGGGCCACATACATCACAAAAGCGAGCAATGAACCGCAGGAATGGGAATCCTTTGTATGGACTAATGGACAATACGTTACATATGTCATACCTGAAGGAGTTACTGTTCTTTCACTTCAATATAGAGAGAGCGGGTATGATACGGAAATAGCGGGCTATTTCCGTTCAAATGATGAGTTTATGGATAAGCTTTGGAAAATGGCTGCTCGAACACTCTACGTCACCATGCGAGATAATTATATGGACTGCCCTGATCGCGAACGGGCACAGTGGTGGGGTGACACTACTAATGAGTCCCATATGACTTTTTATGCTCTTGATACGTCTTCATATGCGCTATATCGCAGCGGTGTGAGTACGATGATTGGCTGGATCGATAAAACAAATCCGCTCATGGATGCAAGGGACGTATTGCGGACAGTCGTGCCTGTTGATCGCTATGATGGCTGGACATATGAGTTGCCAATGCAGCAACTGGCAGGTGTGAACGGTATGTGGACCTATTACAGGTATACAGGTGAAACTGATTTTGTAGAACAGATATATGAACCGGTTAAAACATATCTGGCTAAATGGGAAATGGGTGATGATGGGTTAGTTGTTCACCGCAAAAACAGCCTGATCTGGGACTGGGGTGACTGGGGAAACGGTATCGATATGCCGGCTTTGGAAAATGCATGGTATTATCAGTGCCTGAAAGTGACTGCCCAAATGGCAGAGGTTCTTGGTAAAACCAAAGACCTTTCATGGTTTAAGGAACGAATGGAAAGCATTGAGAATGCTTATGAGAAAACTTTCTGGGACGGATCAAGCTTCAAATCACCTTCGGTTGCACAACCTGATGAACGCGCCAATGCAGTAGCCGTTATCTCTGGCCTGGTTACTGCTGATAAATATGAAAGCCTTATAGATAACGTGTTTAAGATACGCTTTGAATGCAGCCCGTACATGGAAAAGTACGTTGAAGATGCTATGTTTATGATGGGGTATGCCGACGAAGCTATAGAACGTATTAAAAAACGATATGGGGCTATGGTCGAAGGAGGTTACTCTACTCTTAGTGAACACTTCCCAAATGGAGGTACCAAGAATCATGCATGGTCAGGCGGCCCGCTGATTGCTATGTCGGGTTATATAGCCGGTATTGCTCCCGATGAGCCTGGCTACAGCAAATGGCATGTCATTCCTCAAATGGGCAGCCTACTTAAAATTGACTGCCGTGTACCTGCCATAATCGGCAATATCGATGTTTCGATTGAAAGGAACAAAGATTCAGGAGTACTGACCATGAATATAAAGTCACCCGGTAAGACTGCGGAGATCTGGGTTCCGGTTAAGGAAGGTCAAAAAGCTATACAGACAAAAGGAAACAATGCCAAATATCTTGGAATAAAGGAAGCATATAATAAAACCTATGCCGTATTCGAAATCAAAGATGCCGGAAGCTATGAGTTCAAAGCTATGGATTTTGATGATATCAAACAAATAGTTTATCATAACATAGTAAATTCCTAGATGTCTATATAATGTAAAAATCTATTGCATTGCGTCTTCCTGTTTATTTAAAGCAGCTGAACAGTAAGGCGCAATTTGTTTTTATATTTAATAATAGGGCAGAAATTCGCCTAATATAGGCAGTACCATAATTTACTGTACTGATAATATAAAGTTCATTGAAATAATGCTTGATAAAATTTTAACTATGTTGTAAAATATAATTGTTAAATAATTAACAATTATATTTTTTGTTGCGAATTT
>ENA-UPAD01002654-UPAD01002654.1-bioreactor-metagenome-genome-assembly--contig:-NODE-2654-length-12148-cov-340.956008_pt1 | contig 12148 bp, 9 predicted proteins | sample MGYA00238179_ERZ772710 | MGnify/ENA primary metagenome ERZ772710 (study PRJEB29004, sample SAMN07631245) | bioreactor metagenome | isolation source: Switchgrass digestor | place: USA: Dartmouth...
GAACCTATACTTGCCGCATCTTTCGAAAGTTTTGAAGCGGCAGCATCGATCTGTTTAAGTATTACGCTTTTCAGTTCTGTTTCCTTTTGGATCAGCGAATCATACTGTAAGGAGAAATCAGCCAGAAGAGCGTTATAACCTGTTGGATCCGACTTTTCGATCCCCTTGGAGATATCTGTCTTGCACAACCGGGCAAACTGGTCCGCCAGGATCTTCAGATTATCGAGCTCTGCCCGTTCGCTGTCCTCGGACTGTGAAGCCAGCCTGTCGACAGCTTCCCTGATTTTGCTGTTTTCAGCCTCGACACCGTCTGCCGGCAAGGCATCCCTTCCGACCACCGCACTGGACAAAGCCTGGTACTGTTTGTGTACCATACCGCTGATCTCACGGACGCTTATGATGCGGCTGTTGTTGCTGTCAGCACTTGCGGCGATCTCCCACACCATCATGTTGTAACCGCCGAGTGTAACTGCAAGCGTTGCTGCTGAGCATATCAATATCGTCGCTGCAAAAGCAAGGATCAGTTTCGCCCTGATTTTTATCATCGTTCCATCTCCGCTACCCTGAAGATCAGCCGCCAATAGTTCAAATGCGGGACATTCCTCAACTATAAAGGAATACCCTCCACTGAGGAGTGTCACCACACCTTATTCATGCGGGACATTCCTCATCTGTGAAGGAATGCATCTCTGTAGAGGAGTGTCCCCATACCTCTTTCTCACCATTACGCTTACCATTATTTATTCGATAAAGTCTGACAAATTCCTCCTTAATTATGTCCCGACTTGCGTTCCGGCAAAAAATTTGACATTGTTGCCGATTTCAGATATTAATAATTGTTGTGATATATTATCCGAAAAAAAGAGGATTATTTATTGCGGTGTAGAATTTATATATTGCCTTTTTTTCGGACATCACTGTACAAAAGACAAGAATACGGCTGTTTGGGCATTGTTGCAGGATGGTTCGATATGAAAAAGGGAAAGGCTAAAAGAGCGCAGAAAAAATATCTTTCAATAGTTCTTGTCCCTCATTCGTCAAGTCGTGTAAAAGTATTGAGATTTAATTTATTTTACGCCAAGTTGGTCACATTCTTCGTGGTACTTATCGCTGTTTTCGTGTTCGGCGGCTTGTACATATCTAAACTGCTTGATGAAAATAATATGCTCAAGCAAAATGTCAGTAACCTTTACAGCACGACTGCGGAGCAGAGCACGCTCCTTCAGAAAAAATCGGAAGAGATCGAATCGCTGAAAAGAGAAAGCGAAGCGTTCAGGGAAACCGTTAATGACAGGATAGAAGAATTCACCGAGAAGTTCAACCAACTGACCGATGAATACCTGGAAGAGCAGAGCGCCAGGGTAAGCCGTTCCGGCGAAAGGACTGAAACGGCTTTCGCCTCCGACATGCGGGAACTGAAAACTTCCCTGGACAAACTGATCCAGTTATACAGCAGATCCAAACGGCCGGACGCTGATATTGAAGCCGTAGAAGAAAAGATAAACGCATTTATGGAAGTGATCCCTACATTATGGCCGACCGAAGGCAGGATCACAGATAAGTTTGGCTACAGGAAGGATCCCTTCACCCGCAAGAAATCATTCCACAGCGGACTGGATATAGCCGCCGATGTAGGTACATCCATAAAGGCTGCCGCAAGCGGAAAGGTTATCTATGCCGATTACACATACGCCACGGGACGCACGGTCAAGATCGATCACGGCAATGGCTTCGTCACAGTATACGGCCACTGTTCAAAAATCCTCGCAGAACCCGGCCAGCAAGTGAAAAAAGGCGAAGTTATAGCAAAAGTGGGAAGTACAGGCCGCAGTACAGGTCCTCACTGCCACTTTGAGATCCATTTGTTCGGAACAGCCATCGATCCTCTGGAGTATCTGGAGAAGAAATAAAGACAGCGGAAAACGGCATTGCCAGCTCCGGAATCGGCAATGCCGTCAGGAGGTCGATCAAAGAAAATCAGGGGAGGTAATCCATGTTGAAAAGGAAAGCAAGTTTCCGTGAAGGAGTAGACACGCTTGTCGGCAGCAACTCGGTATTCAAGGGGAATATCGAGTCCGAAGGCACTGTGAGGGTGGACGGAAAAGTGATCGGCGATATCAAGGTCGAAGGTGATGTGTATATCGGCAACGGCGCTGCAGTTGAGGGAAATGTGGATGCCGGCAACGTATATCTTGCAGGAATGATAAAAGGAAACATCGTGGCCAAGGGACTTCTCAAGATACTTTCCACAGCCAAACTGTATGGCGACATCAAAATCAACAGCTTCGTTGCTGACGAGGGCGCTTTGTTCCAGGGTAAATGCGAGATGATCGACGGGACAGAATCCGAGAAACCACCCGAAAAACACAGAAGGAACTATAAAAAGAGCACCGTGCTTGAGGATATCTACGAAGACAGCCACAGCGCCGGGACCGACGCATGACGGCAGCCCGGATCATGATGCGTCCTAAAGCGCAATAAAGCCGTCTATGTACAGTTCTGCGAACAGCAGAACGGCGCCCATGATAAGCAATGCGATCAAGAGGCGGAGCAACAGGCGGATCCTGTTGATGTTCCGCCTTTTTATATACCACCATCTGCGGTAAAGGTTGCTGTTCCTGATCACGCCGGCACCTCCGCTGCACCTTTTCCCCAACTGTCCGGATGCAGCACTGTTTTACGATCATAATATGCCGTTTGCATCATTTTGGTTACAGGTACCGACAGTAAATATTTCTGAGTATCTCTACCGACATACAGCGTTTGAAAGTGATTTCAGTCCGGACGCAGAGATCAAGTTTATTTTATAAAAGACAGAATAAAATAAGTATGGCTCAGGCGATCGGAACCGAATTTTACACCCAATCTCCTGATGTGTTATAATGTAGTTTGGCATTTTTGCTGTTGGAACTGTCAGTACGGCAAAACAGTCTAATCAACCTGAATAGCACGTATTAGCTGTTTGTTCTGATAGGAGGATAAGATGAAATTCGAGAAGAAACCTTCCGCAGGCGGAGCGGAAAAAAAACATAATAAACCGAAAAAAGCTGACAAACCGAATAGAAAGAAAAATTCTTCATTCATAAAAAAGTTCGCATTGACTTTGATCGCCTGCATCCTTCTGTTCATTTTTGCGATAGGGTGCGCGCTGACCGGCCTGGTAGGCGGGGCCGTCTATGCATATATCGAGACGGCAGAACCCATATCCGACGAACAGCTGATCGCCAAGGCGTCAAGCAGGACCACCCTGATCTATGACGCAAAAGGCAACATCATACATAAACTCACGGGCAAAGACAATATGGACAGCGAACCTGTCACCGACAAAGAGGTGCCCCAGTACCTCAAAGACGCCATCATTTCTATCGAGGACGAGCGTTTCTTCCAGCACCCGGGCGTCGATATCCAGGGTATCATTAACGCGGGCCTGGGATTCGTCAAGAGTATCATCACCGGCAACGATGAGGGGCTCAGGGGCGGCAGCACCATAACGCAGCAGGTGGTAAAGAACATAACGGGCAATACGACGCGTTCAATCAAGAGGAAAGTGCAGGAAGCATACGCGGCGATACTCCTTGAGCGGAAACTCGAGAAGTGGCAGATACTCGAACTTTATATGAACCTCGGGTACTGGGGCAACAGTTGTACCGGCGTCCAGTCGGCTTCCAAGAAATACTTCGGGAAGCCTGTAAGCGAGTTGTCACTGGCCCAGTGCGCGCTGCTTGCCGGTATAACCAAAAACCCGGCCAAATATAATCCTTTTACCGAAAAAGGCCGCGAGTACGCCAAGGAACGCCAGGAAATAATACTCGGGAAGATGCTCGAACTGGGGAAAATATCCCAGGAGGAGTATGACCAGGCTATCAAAGAAGACCTGCGGTACGCCCTGAATACTGGTTCACAGAAAACCGCGAATGTCCAGAGCTATTTCGTCGACCAGGTCATAGTGGATGTCCGCAACGCGCTGATGGAGGAAATGAACATATCGTCGACCATGGCTAATTACATGATATATGGCGGCGGACTCGAAATATATACAACGATGGATCCCAAGATCCAGGCGGATATGGACTCGGTGTTCATGGACGACACATACTTCCCGCTGGTGAATGAAACGGCCAAAAGACAGATGGAACACCCGCAGGCAGCAATGGCAATAATAGACGTCCATAACGGCCAGGTAAAAGCTCTGTACGGAGGCTACGGGAAGAAAGAAGCCAGCAACACTCTCAACAGGGCTTCATCCTCGCTCATGAAAAGGCAGCCCGGCTCCACCGCAAAGCCCATCGTGGTCTACGGTCCGGCCATAGATATGAAGCTTGCGACAGCTGCTACCGTTGTCGACGACAGAGCCGTTTACATGCTTGGAGAAAAAAACCCCGAAAAACCGTACCCGACCAATTATAACAACAGGTACGACGGTCTGACGACCATACGAAACGCCATAAAGAACTCTGTCAATGTCGTAGCGGCAGTAGTATGGAGAGATATGCTGGGTGCGGACAATTCCATAGAATACCTTAAGAAAGTCGGCATCAACAGGGAGAATGAAAAGTATATCTCGCTGGTCCTTGGCGGATGGGAACAGGGCATCAATCCGCTGCAGCTGGCAGCTGCATATGTGCCATTTGCAAACCAGGGCCTTTATTATGAACCTACGACATTTACACTTGTAAAGGACAGCAACGGAAAGGTCATCATCGACAGGACCAAAAAAGAAGCAAGTATTGTATACAGTGAAGAGACAGCTTTCATCATGACCGAACTGCTGAAAGAAGTAACCAAGGGCAAGACGTCAACATATCCCTATTCCGGAACGGCGGCTTCGAATATCAATGAAGAAATAATAGGCATGCCTGTGGCTGCCAAGACCGGTACCACGCAGAGCAATATCGACAAGTGGCTGGTCGGCTACACACCCTACTATGCCGCTGCGGTATGGTACGGCTATGACAACTCCGGCGGCGAACCGATACCGGTAAAAACCGAGGAAATGTACCAGGCACACAAGATATGGGCCGCTGTCATGAAGAAGGTGCATGAAGACCTTCCGCGGAAGGAATTCAGCGAAATGCCTGAAGACATAGTTACGAAACAGATCTGCATCTATTCCGGAAAAGTGGCGACGGATCTGTGTAAACACGATCCGAGGGGCAACGCTACGATAACGGAATATTTCATAAAAGGCACTGAGCCGCGTAATGATGATGTCTGCACGGTCCATGTCCAGGCGCAGGTCTGCACTGAAAGCAAGGATACCATGGGCCGCAATCTGCTGGCTGGGCCCTATTGCCCTGCCGACAAGGTCGAAACGAGGGTGTTCATACAGCGTGAAACTCCGTATGCGCCTAAGACGCCCAATGAGAAAGCGCCGAGAGATGTCGTTTACGAACTGCCTGCGGGCGAGTACTGTACAGTCCACGGCGCGCCGCAGACGCCGGAATCCGGTAATCCGTTGGGCGATCTGGTCGACTGGCTGTGGCCATTCGACAGGCAGGAAGGCAACACGCCGGCTGATGACGCCCAGGGCGGAAGTTCACGGTACGAAGATGTACCGGGCGGCAGCACCGGAAATGTACCCGAAGAAAACACCGATTACGAATGGCCTGAAGATGTGCCCCTGGAATAATGCCATGAACATTGCCCTTAATTATTACTACCCTTAATTATTACAAAGAAACTTCCATAGTTCCATTGTATGGTCGTGGATGAACAGGTATTATGTTGGCAGGAGGGATACAGCTATGAGCATGAAAGACGCGGCCATGTTGGATGTCGATCTTGAGCAATTCTGGAAAGACGATGAACTGGCGCACAAGGACAACTGTTTCAGCCCGGAAGCACCCCAGGTAGCCCTGGGTATCAGAATGAGCGAGGAATGCGTCTTTGCAGAACTTGGAGAAGAAGGCAATCCATGGGGATATACACCGCGTGAAAGAAGACTTGAACTGAATAAACGGTATAACGACAAAGCAGAACAGATCGTAGGACGCAGGCTGCTCCCCGAAACCCTTCCGGAACCGGATGCCGAGTTCCCGTATGTTAAAAGGATCGGCGAAGTTTTTGAAGGAAAGTACATACACAATGGAGTCGCCGAATGGCTCGAAGGCACGGTCAGTACACCGGCCGAACTCGAAAAGCTGCTTGACAGGGTAGAGAAACTCAACCTGCGTGAATTCATGCTCCCGCCAAACTGGGAAAGCGAGAAAAAGCGTATTTATGAGAAATATGGGATCAAGCCTCCGCTGCTGAGACACATCAGAGGCCCCGTCACGCTCGCCACATCGATCTACGGTGCTGAAAACCTCATATTCCTCATCATAGACGAGCCCGACCTGGCAAAGAGGTTCTCAGATGTCATTTGCAAGGTTATAATGGGGATGGCGGAAATCATGGACGAAGAAGCCGGATATGACGAGACGAACCGTCCGGGCGGATTCAGCTTTGCTGATGACAATTGCTGCCTGCTGACTCCCGAAATGTATGAGATGTTCGGATACCCGATCCTCAAGGCCGTGTTCGACAGGTGGTCTCCAAATCCGGAAGATATGCGCTATCAGCATTCCGACTCCGATATGGGGCATCTCCTTCCAATACTGGGCAGGCTGAACTTCACAGGCTGCAACTTCGGCCCGAAGGTACTCGTGGACGAGATAAGGAAATACATGCCGAAAACAAGAATAGATGGCTGTCTGTCTCCGATGACATTCATGAGCAACGATATTGATGCCATCATCAGGGAAGTCAGGCGCGACTGCGAGATGGCCAGGGAATGCAGAGGACTCAATCTCTCAACGGCCGGCTCCATCAACAACGGCAGCCTTCTGACCAGCATGCGCGCAGTTATGTACGCTATACAAAAATACGGCAGATATTAGGGCCGGATTTTGGAGGCTTTAGGAACCCCGGCAGGCAAATCTGCCTGCTGCGCCGATAATATTGCCTCTGCAGTATTTGGTCCATGATGATATATCTTTCATCTGTTATGGCTCCGCCAAGTAAAATTTTCAGGAAAGGGTCACCATGTCAGATATACATATGAATAGTCACAACGGCTGCAAAGCCTGGCTGGCATACGATCAGCCAATATGGAAAAAGCCAGACTTAAAGGGGATATTTTTTGACAGCATATGTGTGGAACCGATACTGCAGGAACTTGAAATCCCCGCAAGAGAACTGAAAGAAGCTCTGACAGCCATATTCGGCAATGCACCGGATATAGTCCGGAAGCCTTCATCGGGCAGCACGATACTGATCCGTCTCATTCCGCACGGAAAAGCGCCGCAAACCGCCGAACCGGCAAGCGGACCGGATCCTGCCGGGTACATTTCCGACAGTGAAGCATCCCGGCTTGGCAGCGAAGGTTTTATCATAAAGCGCTGCAGTTCAGGTGATACCGATCTTACCGTTATCGCGGCAAAAACCGGAACCGGCGCACTCTATGGCGTTTTCGCTTTTATAAGGCAGATCCTTTGCGGCAAATTCGGCGAGGATACTTACATGCTGCAAAATCCTGGCGTCAGTCTCCGCATGCTCGACCAGTGGGACAATATGGACGGCAGCATCGAAAGAGGCTATGCCGGAAAGTCGATTTTTTACAAGGACGGACAAATCGTCCGGGACCTGAAAAGAGTCGAGGACTATGCACGGCTGATGGCTTCCGTCGGGCTGAACGGTATCGTTCTCAACAATGTCAACGTGCACTGGCATGAAACCAGGCTGATAACCAGGGAGCAACTCCCCAACGTGGCAAGGATCGCTGACGTTTTCCGCAAGTACGGCATAAAGATATTCCTCAGCATCAATTTTTCAAGCCCCATCGAACTTGGAGGCCTTGACACCGCCGATCCGCTGGACAGCAGTGTGCAGGCATGGTGGCGCGAAAAAACGGCTGAGATATATGAATACATACCTGACTTTGGCGGTTTTCTTGTCAAGGCCGACTCTGAATTCCGTCCGGGCCCCTTCACATACGGCAGAAACCACGCCGAAGGCGCAAACATGCTGGCCGCTGCGCTCAAACCATACGGCGGCCTGGTGATATGGCGCTGCTTCGTATACAACTGCAAACAGGACTGGCGCGACAGGAAAACCGACAGGGCCAATGCGGCCTACGACAACTTCATGCCCCTGGACGGCTGCTTCGACGACAACGTTATCCTGCAGATAAAGAATGGTCCCATGGACTTCCAGGTGAGGGAACCTGTTTCCCCACTCATAGGCGGGCTGAAGAAAACGAATTTCATGCTGGAATTGCAGATAACCCAGGAATACACTGGACAGCAGCGCCATCTCTGCTACCTGGCCCCTATGTGGAAGGACGTGCTGGAGTTTGACACTTACAGCCGCGGCAAGGGAAGCACGGTGGCACGATTGCTGTCGGAGCCGGCAGACGGTATGACAGCGGGCATAGCGGCGGTTTCCAACATCGGAGACGACATGAACTGGACCGGCCATGACCTTGCCCAGGCAAATCTTTACTGCTATGGCAGGCTGGCGTGGGATCCGCAGTTGACTGCCGAGGAAATAGCGAAGGAATGGGCGATGCAGACTTTCGGCAGCGACCCTGTCGTCATCGACACGGTGACAGGCATGCTGCTCGATTCATATCACATATACGAAAGCTATACGACGCCCCTGGGGATCGGCTGGATGGTCAATCCCGGCCATCATTACGGCCCGAATGTGGACGGCTATGAATACTCGGCATGGGGCACATATCACAGGGCCGACCACAAGGGACTCGGCATCGACAGATCAGTCGCCACGGGCACGGGCTTCGCGGGCAAATACTTCCCACCTAATTCGACAATGTACGAAAAGATAGAGACATGCCCGGAAAAACTGCTGCTGTTCTTCCATCGCATCGAGTACACGTACAGGCTCAAATCAGGCGTAACGCTGATCCAGTACATATATGACTCGCATTTCGAAGGCGCAGCCAGGGCTGCCGAGCTCATAGACAGGTGGAAAAGTATCGAGGGGCGGATCGATCCCGGCTGCTTCGAGCGTGTCCTGGCAAGGCTCAGGGAACAGGCGGAACACGCCTGTGAATGGCGCGATGTGATAAATTCGTATTTCTACAGGAAGAGCGGGATCCCGGACGAGAAAAACCGCCCGATCTACTAAACATGGTCTGTTGATCTTCTGCTCAGCCTTTGACGGCTCCTATGGTAAGGCTCTTTATGATCCTGTCATTCAGGAAGAAGTATGTGATAAGGCTTGGCAGGACCATTATAACTACTGCGGCAAGCTGTATCGTCCAGCTTGTCGAATACTGCCCCTTGAACCTGGTGAGGCTGACGGGCAGCGTCATCTTTCTGTCTTCGGACATGAAAATCAATGCGAACATCAGCTCATTCCATGCGTTGACGAAATTGAATATGGAGATGGTCGCTATCGAAGACTTCGACAGCGGGAATATGATCCTCCAGAATACGCCCTTCATACTGCAGCCATCGATCACCGCGGCCTCCTCTATCTCTCTCGGGAAAGTTGCCATAAAGCCGCCGAGTATAAAGATCGAGGTAGGCAAAGCAAATGCAACATAGGGCAGTATGAGCGAAATGTAACTGTTCAGCAGTTTTATCTTATTGAACGCCATGAACAGCGGGATCAGCGTAGAGTGGATCGGTATCATGACGCCGATGAGGAAAACTCCCATTACAAACCCTGAAAGCTTCCATTTGAATCTTTTCAGTGCAAATGCTGCCATTGAGGCAACGATTATGGTCACGCCCACCGATATAAGCGAAACAATCACAGAGTTGAAAAAGCTCGTGCCAATTTTCCCTGACACCCATGCGGTCGCGTAATTGCTGAACTGGAATGACGGAACGACCGACCACGGATCGGTGAACATCTCCGTATCTGTCTTCAACGAGTTGATTATAAGCCATAAAAGCGGATACAGGTATGTGACCGATACCAGGGACAGCAAAGCGGTTATGATAATACTCCGTATCCGTCCGGCTTTCAGTTTAGGCGTCTTTTTACTTTTCTCTGCATGCAGGCCCATTTGTCAGAAACTCTCCCTTGCCAAAGAAAGATTGATATTTCATCAGCATGTAAGCAGACTTCACAAGCATGTCAACAGAAGAACAGCTGCTAACGTGCTTCAGTAGAATTCGATCTCTTCGGATTTGAACAGTCTGTTCAGCGCCACCGTCACAAGCAGGCACATGCACAGCAGGACCACGGCAATAGCGCTGCCATATCCGTATTGCATGTCCCTGAATGATTTATAGTAGAGGTAAAGCGCCATCACTTCGCTGGAGTGGTTCGGACCGCCGTTGGACATGACATATATGAGGTCAAAATAGCGCAGGGACCCGGTGGCGATCAAAACCGTGTCGATGCCTATGATCGGCCGTATCAGCGGCAGGGTTATACTTCTGAACCTCTGCCACGGGCCGGCTCCGTCGATGGTGGCCATCTCTGTCAGGGTCGGCGGTATGTTCTCGATCGCAGCAAGATAGATGATCATGTGATAGCCGACGAACTGCCAGCATATGACGACCATGATACAACCCAATACGGTTTTCTGGTCGGCAAGCCAGAGGCCGGTGTACTCCTCGAGCCCGACGGCCATAAGCAGCCTGTTGATCAGCCCGAACTCAGCGTTGTATATAAATGACCACAGCAGGCCGACAGCCACGCTTGCCAATATGTTTGGCATGAAGAAGACGGTCTTGAAATACCTCTTTCCTCTTGTCATGCCCGATATCGCCGTTGCCAGCAGGATCGCAAGAGGCACCTGTATGACGATGGACAATACCAGCAGCAGAAGTGTGTTGTTCAGGCTTGTTCTGAATATCTTGTCGATAGTGAACAGCTGGATGAAATTACTGAAGCCGACAAACCTCCTGGCATCGACAAGGCTCCATTTGTGGAAACTGTAATATACGGTACTGAATACCGGCACGGCTACGATCCCGAGATATATAATCAACGCCGGCATCAGGAAAAGCGCGATCGTCTTTTTGTTCCTTACCATCGAATCCATTTCTTGACTCCTTATGCAAAACAAAAGATGATATTCATGACCAGCGGAAAGCAGGTCCGGGAAAGATCCGGGCACTCCGGCCGCCATGCTCTCGTGTGTCATGGCGTCAGGAAGACGCTCTTGTGTCGGAAGCAGCGGTCAGAGCACCCGCTATTGGACCATCCCTTTATTGGATCCGGCGGTCAGGCTGCCCCGGCCGCGCGGACTTCAAATACGCAGCGCTGTATTACTGTTCCCTGTTCTGCTCTGTGAACTGCTGCAGCGCCTTGAAGGATTCCTCCACCGACTGTCCGGCTGTTATAGCCTGTACGGTGTTGTTGTATTCGTTTCCTATGGTCGCTCCGAGACCTACATCGTAGAATACGAAGAATTCCTCCATTCCATTGAGCATTTCGCTGACCTTCATTGCAACGGGATTTACCTTGTCCGCATCCGCTTTGACGGTGGTTGCCACCAAGTTGCCCGCTTCAACGAGCTTCAGCTGGATCTCGGGATCAGAAATGGTCTTGATGAACTCGGCTGCAGCGTCCTTGGCGCTGGATTTCGCAGCTATGGCAAAGCTCTGGTCGGGCTGGCCCAGCCAGTGGTTTGCATTCCCTTTCCCGCCGGGTATCTCCGGGAACTTGCAGACAGCCAGTTTGTCCTGCATATCCGTGTACAACTGCTGGATAGCCCAACTTCCCATGACCAGCATTCCGCATTTGCCCGCTTTGAAATCAGCCTGTGCAGGATCGTTGTCAAGAGCGTTGAAGCCCTCGGGGAATGCTTTCAGGTTTACCAGTTCCTGCATGATCTTTCCTGCTTCGATGAATGCCGGGTCTTCCCAGGTGCCCGTTCCGTTGTACACCTTGTTATATGGTTCATTGCCGCCGATCCTGTTCGTGATCAGCTCACAGTACATTGCACCGACCCACGGAGCTTTGTTGCCAAGCGCAAATGGAGTAATACCGTTATCGTTGAGGACTTTGATGATGTTCTTGAGATCGTCGTAAGTCTGGGGTTCTTTCAGACCATACTTGTCAAATATCTCCTTATTGTAGAAAAGGCATACGACTGTCTGTGTCGTCGGCAGAGCATACACTTTTCCGTGGTCGTGTCAACTTGTTTTAGGTTTTATGTCACTGTCTGTCCCTCTTTTTGGGC
>ENA-UPAD01002670-UPAD01002670.1-bioreactor-metagenome-genome-assembly--contig:-NODE-2670-length-12062-cov-567.156742_pt1 | contig 12062 bp, 16 predicted proteins | sample MGYA00238179_ERZ772710 | MGnify/ENA primary metagenome ERZ772710 (study PRJEB29004, sample SAMN07631245) | bioreactor metagenome | isolation source: Switchgrass digestor | place: USA: Dartmouth...
CAAATAATGCAAAATTACCAGTCAAGAGAAGGCGGCGGTTTACAGCGGTACAGGGCTGAGATAAGTGTTGCATACGGCAAATGGATCAAAGATACCTGCAAAAAGAACAACATCAGCGTGATCGAGGCAAGACCCTGGGATACTGTCCTTGTGAGAGCTATAAATAGTTTATCATGACATCACGGAGTGACGTGCTTGCTCCTGTAAGACGTCGCAATACACTATGTGTACCTTCTTTTAGTTCCTGACCATCCATGGTAGAATGTAGTAAAACTGTATCTGCTTTGTACAGCCTGGATCAAATTACACTTACACAGGGAGGTTCCGGATGGGAAGGAGTAAACCAGGAAAGCTCCTTGGGTACATGTGAAATCACCCGCCAGGTTATCGCAGAAAAAGCATAACTGTTTATTGCCGGGACAAAGACACGGCAGAGACATGAGCGAGACATATGTTTGAGTTCTTCAATAAGCCGGAATATGGTCCGGACGGTGAGAGACGCAGGATTTTCTGCTATTACGATAACGAGAAGACAGGCAAAAAAGATTTCTGGTGCAAGGTGCATGCAGAAATCAAAGATGAGTCGGAGATCAAGGATGACAGGCTTCAGTTTGAGGGTAAAATCATCTCATACACTGCTGACCATAGAAATCCATATAAGACTGACATGATTTATTAAAAACCCGGGAGGCCGCAGCGGTTACGGTCTCTTTTTATTGGCAGGGATACATGTTTCATGCAAAAAATACTTGACATTCATTTTAGACAATTGTAGAATATGTATAGTAGACAATTGTCTTAAATGGGGGGTGATGCGATGAAAGACATGAAAAAATTGCCAGATGCGGAGTTCGAGGTAATGAAGATCGTGTGGCAAAACGATCCACCTGTTACTGCGAACATTGTTATGGAGCAGCTGGGGAAGAAAAAGAAGTGGAAAACCCAAACGGTGATCTCTCTCATGCTCCGGTTGGTCGAGCGGGGGTTCCTTCGTACTGAAAAAGCGGGCAGAGAGCGTCTTTACTATCCCGTTGTCAGCAGGGAAGAGTATCTGAAATTCGAAACAGGCAATTTTATAAAGCAATACCACGACAACTCCCTGCTTAACCTTGTCAATACGCTGTATGATGACGATGCACTGACAGACGGGGATATCAGCGAACTGCTCCAATGGATAAAAGAACGGAGGGGCTGAAATGAAGGACTTCATGATAATGCTTACGACTCATTCCGCAGCCTTATCAGCCGTTATTCTTTTGTATGCAGCGGTAACCCCGGTATTGTCAAAGCGTTACTCTGCCAAATGGCTTTATTATTCATGGCTGATAATTGTTATAGGATTGATCGTTCCGGTCTGGCCGCAGTTTGAGGTGCCAGGCATAAATGTAACGGCGCCGGCCGAGGCTGTATTGACCAGGCCGCTTATGGCAGTTCCGGCGACAGTTGCAGACACTGCCACCCGGGTCAGCAATGCTGTTCAGCTTGGGCATCCTGTTCAACCCGGCAATCCAGTGATGCAGTCCGCCATGACAAGTATGCAGTGGTGGCAGGCAGCAGCGGTTATTTGGGCAGCAGGAGCGATTGCTTTCCTTCTCGGCCGGTGTTTCAGACATTATCGGTTGATGAAAACGCTCGGACGCTGGAGCGAGGAGGTTAAAGATGAACAGGTATTGGCGCTTGTGAATGATATAAAAAAAGAACTGGGGATACCAGGACAGGTAGGCCTGCATGTATGCCCATATACAGGCAGTCCCATGATTACGGGCCTCTTCAGACCGCGGATATTGCTGCCGGTTACAGACATCCCGAAAGAAGAACTCCGCTTGATCCTGAAACATGAACTCATTCACTGCAGAAGAAAGGATACATGGTATAAGTGCCTGCTGCTGCTCGCTACAGCCATGCATTGGTTCAATCCCGCCGTTTACCTGATGGCAAAGGTAATCAATGCACAGTGTGAACTTTCATGCGATGCCGAGGTATTACGCGGCTCTGAACCGGATATGCGCTACAGGTACTGCAAAGCGATTGTCAGCCTGCTTGAGACCCGGTTAAAAACAAGAACTGCGTTATCAACTAATTTCTATGGAGGTAAGAGTGGTATGAAGAATAGGATTTCGTCCATCCTGGACACCAGGAAAAAGAAAGCCGGTCTGGCTGTTGCCTGCGCCATGCTGATGCTGACGGCCGGTATCGGAATTGCAAGCGCGGCGATAAGTGTGGATAATAGTACGAGTGATCCGCCAGGGAATGCAAATGCAGATGTGGTTGTCAGGCTGAAGGATCCCAATAAAGCGCCGGAAAGTTATGACACTTCCGCGTGCTACGTGGATGCAAGGCCTGAGTTGGAATTTTACATTGACGGAGAAGATATAGCCCAAATAGAGGTAACATGTGGGAATGAGTACTTATACGCAATTGACTGGACCCGGACACAGCACGAAAAATACTGGAATGTCGAATATTATCAGACATACGACGAAGAAACCGGGATCTGTACATTCCATCCTGAGCGCCTTTATGACAAAACAATAAAGCTTTCATTCGACAAAAAATTCAATGACTACGGGGAAATCTGGTACGAGTGGACACCCTATAACCTGTTTAAATGGGCAAGTGAAGATAATTATTCCCATTTCGCAGGCATCGATCCGAAAATAGAGCGGCAGTGGGAAGATATGACTGAGGAGCAGAAACTTAAGCTGGCGGCAGGAGAAAACGGCTCCGGCGCCGCAAACATCGGGCATATCTGCCTTGACGGTTATCCTGAAGAGTTGGCCAGGGACCGTATTGAAATAAAGGTAACTGACAGGGAAGGAAGTTCTGTGACAAAGTATATCAATGTTGAAATAAGCAACAACGAACTGATGCAAACAGTAGTCACTGCGAACGTGGAGGATTAAACCGGTTGGTCCATGAACGGCAGGGATCCCTGACAGATTTAAGGGATCCCTGCTCGATTTGGCTTTAGCCGGGGGAAAGGGTCTCCATGGCCGCCATAAGCTCATCAAAATCGCCCGCCTTAAGTCCGTTAGGTTCCATGGTCAGCAATCCCCGGTAATTCCATTTGTTTCTGATCATATCAAGGATTTCATTAGTAAGTCCATGCGCGCAGAATTTCAGCACCTGTACGGGAAGTGTGCCCCCTTGTCTTGATAAAGTAAGAATAAACAGGTAAAATGTTATGTTGATCTGTATGACGATCTGCCGGGGAAAATCCGGGACTTTTCTCCCGGTACGCACCAATCGGGTTTTTACATGAAGCTGGGGTACAAAATAATCGGGGTCGTGCCTGACGCAAACGGGCCAGGCGAACCGGGCATCTTTATGGGCAAACGTTTACTTGGATTTGAAGACGAAAGCTGCTGAAAGTCGGAACGGAGGGAAACATGATCTTTGTATGTTATCCGGGATCCACCGCCTGCCGGAAGGCCAGGAAACGGCTGGAGGCCAACGGCAAAGCTTTCGAAGATAAGCATAGCAAAGAGATCAAAACCTTCTACAAATTAGACGACTGCAACTGCTGGAAATAATATAAGATATAATCAGTATGTGCGATACGGTTAAGTGAACAGTGTTACAAAACCGGAGGTGTTTTTATGAAAGCTGCGATCGCATACTATTCCCGGCATCACGGAAATACGAAGAAACTTCTGGACGCCATCAGGGAATTGGGCGACATTAAGCTGATCGATGTAACCGAATGTATGGAAGCAGACTTATCGGAATACGATATGATCGGTTTTGCATCCGGTATATATTACAGCAGGTTCAGCGGTAAGGTCGTGGAGTTTGCCAGGAAAAACCTGCCGGCCGGGAAACGGGTATTCCTCATAAATACCTATGGCGTTAAAGGCGATTACACGCGGGAAATGAGACGGATCATAGAAGAGAAGTCCTGTCGGCTGGTCGGCACTTATGGATGCCGAGGTTTTGACACGTTCGGGCCCTTTAAGCTGATCGGCGGATTAGCCAAAGGACATCCGGACGAAAATGATATAAAAGGCGCCGTGGAGTTCTTCAGGAGCATTACATAAAAGTAAATACAGCAAAAGAGCGAGTATGTGTTCCTAAAAGGGTGAGTGTATGTTTTTTATCGGAGTTTTTGGCATACAGGACAAAGACCGGTATATAGGGGCTTATAACAATATAGTATGCCCGGTATGCGGGAAACTGGCCAGGTACGAGATCCATAAGACGTACAGGTATTTGCACATATTTTTCATACCAACGTTCAGGTGGAATACGAGGTATATAGTCAAAGCCTCATGCTGCGGCAGCATTTATGAACTGGACCCCTTCGTCGGCAGGGAATTCGAGAAAGATCCCCGGACTGAAATCAGGCCGGAAAACCTGCGGCGTCTTGACTATTATATGCCTTTCAGATACTGCCCGAACTGCAGGATCGATGTGCCGGCGGAATTCAGTTATTGCCCGTACTGCGGCGGCAGGCTGCAGTAATGAATCGGACGCCATGGCTAAATTACAGCCTGTATTATTCGGGACATTCTCTTACAAAGATATACCATTGGCTGCACATTGCTCCACACCCCACATTAGCAGGACTTTCGGATGAAATGAAAAGCCCTTGAGATCCAAGGGCTTTACAATATAACAACGATATGGTGGGCAATGAGGGACTCGAACCCACGACTTCTACCATGTGACGATAGCACTCTACCAGCTGAGTTAATTGCCCGTATTTTCTTCGCATATTAAATTATAACTCTACTGTCCCCGGGTTTCAATAGGTTTTTGCTGCATATTGCGCCATAATATCATCCTGGGATGCCTGGCCCCTATTGCAGCCTGCAAAGAAGCAGGAGGATGACATTTTTCCCGTCATTACACGCATGCTTGCACGTATATCAGGTCATTCCTCGTATATCATTTTTCTCGTCATTCCGCCGTCCACTACCAGGTTGATGCCAGTAACAAAATTATTCTCCCTGTCAGTCAGGTAAACACATGCGCGTGCAATATCGCCCGGTTTTCCCACACGCCCTGACAGGTGCTGTTCATGATCGACCGCCCTTAATTTTGAGTAATTTCCCGTTTCGATCCAGCCCGGGGAAATCGCGTTGACGGTGATCCCATACCGACCAAGTGAAGCCGCAAGCGCGTGTGTTATAGCGACGATCCCGCCCTTGGAAGCGGCATATGCTTCGGAATTCGGCTCTGACATGATGGCCCTGGTGGAAGCGATATTCACGATAGACCCGCCGTCATTGTTATACCGCATATATTTCGCCGCTTCACGCGAACACAGGAAAACGCTCCTCAGGTTCGTATTTATGACGTTGTCCCACTCTTCCTGTGATAACTCAAAGAAGGGCTTGAAAACCGATATCCCTGCATTGTTGATCAGGATATCTATATGGCCGTACGCCTTGATGGCAGTTTCCATCAGCCGGACGATATCAGCTTCCGACCTCACATCTGTCCGTACGAAAAGTGTTTCTCCTCCGTTTCCCTTAATTTCGGCGGTTGTCCGGGCTCCTGCTGACTCATCAATATCAGCCACTACGACATTCGCGCCTTTTTCAGCGTAAAGCAGGGCGATGCCTCTTCCGATCCCGTTTCCGGCTCCGGTAATAATCACTGTTTTATTCTGAAAACCCGTAGTATTCACATCCTTATCAGATATTTCACGATTTTATATTATCACAAAAATATGATACTATAAATCCAAGGAGGGATACATGTGAAGAAAGTGAAAATAGCTGACGGTATAAATATGCTTACCTTGAATGTTGATAAGATACTGTTCGAGGGAATGTGGGATGTTGTAAACGGGGTGACTCTCAACTCATATATAGTCCAGGGAGAAAAGACTGCGATAATCGACGGCGTGATCGGCTGGGACGGAGTGCCTGAGACCCTTTACAAGAATATGGAGGAAATAGGTGTCGACCCTCAGAACATCGATTACCTGATCGTCAATCATATGGAACCGGACCATTCCGGCTGGATTTCGAATTTCCGCAAAGTCAGGGACAATTTTACGATAATATGCACCGATAAGGCTGCGAAGATGGTCTCATCATTTTATGGCGAAGATAAAATAAGAGTCGTGAAAGAAGGAGACACCCTGGACCTTGGAAAAGGCAAGGTGTTAAGTTTCCATCCGGTACCGAACGTACACTGGCCGGACACCATGTATACCTATGACCACGATACGAAAACCCTCTTCTCATGTGATATGTTTGGATCATTCGGAACGATGGGGGATCATTGCTTCGATGATGAAATGACACCCGAAGAGGCGGATTTCTTCGAAAATGAGGGGATAAGGTACTATTCCAACGTAATGTGCACTTTTACGGCCAGTGTGAAAAAAGCGATAGAGAAGGCAAAAACGCTGGAAATAAAGACGATAGCCCCCGGCCATGGTCTGGTTTACAGGAAGGATCCCCAAAAGATCATGGATGATTATCTCAGGTTCACACGGTATGCTGAAGGGGCGGGCAAGAATGAAATCACGATATTGTGGGGATCCATGTATGGAATGACCGGAAAAGCAATCGATTTCGCAGAAAACGTACTCAAGAGGGAAGGCGTCAGGTACAACAAGCTGGAGGCGGCGAGAGCAAGCGACAGCGAAATCGTCGCAAATATTTTCAGGTCAGCAGGGATAATCATCGCAGCGCCTACTTATGAGTACAAGCTCTTCCCGCCGGCGGCGGCAGCCTTAAACGAGGCCGGCAGAAAGAGAGTCACCGGCAAGGCGGCATTCAGATTCGGGTCATACGGATGGTCCGGCGGCGCAGAAAATGAACTGAAAGAAATAATCGAGAGGAACAGGATGAACTGGGATTTCATCGAATCCGTCGAGTTTGAAGGGGCGCCGAAGGAAGAAGATCTTGCCAGGGTGGAAGCCGGTATACTGAAACTTATAGGAAAAATGAAGGAGAAAATTTAGCAAGCAAAATACAGGACGGCTTTTGGGCGGTTTTGTGTCCCGAACTATGACAAAAGGGACACAGAATCGCCCTTGTCTGAATTATCTGAACTTTTTGTGTAATGATCATATTTAGTGTTGACAAACAAAATTTTGTATGATACAATACTAACGAACGTTAGATAAGGAGATGCGATATGGCAGATATAGATTTGAGAGAGCGGATCAAAGAAGTGGCGGTCAGGCAATTCAATACTAATGGCTACTATGGGACAACGATACGCAATATCGCCAGGGATGTGAACTGCTCACTTCCCATGATCTACTATTACTATAAAAATAAAAAAGAATTGTTTGACGAAATAATCAAGAAGGAGTTCTTTGGTATTTTGAAAAAACAGGCTTCACTCCTGAAAATCGATAACATAATTGATTTTTATACCAGGTTCGTTTACGATCTGAATTTCCTTGGCGACTACGATAAACAGGTTTATCGGCTCGGCATCAAGGTTTACCTGTCGTTCGACGGCGACGAGGAACTGATGAAACTAATGGATGAATGGGAAAAGGGTATAATGCCAAGGCACCATGATATTCTCAGACCATACCTTAAGAATGTAGAAAATGAAACCGCTGTAGTGAGGACACTGGTCCATTTGCTGGAAACGATGATCGAAAACATTGTGGTGAAAAATCGATTTTTGCCTGAGTCGGAGATAAGGGATGAGATCTCAATTGTTCTGCAGGACTGCAGATAGCCGACAACCTGAAAAATTTTTCTTCGAGTTAGTGTCTAATGAGCCGGCATGCAAAATGCCGTTTATATTTCATTCAAACCTAACGAACGTTAAATTAAAGTAAGGAGGGATCGGAATGGAAACCCAAAAAAGGCTCATTATTTTGCAGAACACATATGCCGCATCTTTAGCTGAGACTGTAAACACTTATGAGAAGCTGAACGCACTGGAGACAGTGGTCAGCAGGAGGAAAGAAAGACAGGCACAAACGGCGCCCTATCTAAATCAGCAATTGGGCATTCGAAGCGTTGAAGATGTCTTCAATACGCTTTCGGAAATTTATGGATGCGCGAATTGGGCGGTGGAAAAAACTGACGATGGCTATATTGCCACAGCGAACTCATGTAAGCTTTGCGCACTGTCAAAGAAAATGGGCGGGGCAAACCCATGCAGCGGCTGGTGCCTTGATCCTATGATCGCTATGTTGTCCGATGTGATCAAAAACGACAGCAAACGCATAACTGTTGAAAGCACTTTAATGAGCGGTGATTGCTGTAAGATTTCTATAAAGTGACGGGACACTGTCCCGTCATCGGGGGGGTATTGATGTTAGGCAGCCTTTATGAGCATGAAAAGACCAACAGAGATGTTTATGACAATATAAGAGAATATTGTGCAATCGAACAGGTGGATGAAGAGTACTTAAGAAGTTCTATCCGTAAAAACGGATCGTGGGGCAAGCCAGTAAAGAACTTCATTATCCTGGCAGCGTTGCTGTTCAGTGTCTGCATATTGGTGTGGCTGACAGAGTGAAGATCGGCCTCGGGTATGTCACCTGGTCGGATGTTATCATACGCGGAGTTGATTGTTATGTGACCTGGTGATGTGCCTGCATAAAAAAGTGGAGGTGTTGATTCCATGGAGAAAGTGGTACGCATGGAGAAGACGGAACATAACAGAACTCTGACTGGCATAATCGTTTTCATGCTGCTGTTGTTTGTACAGATAATTTTGGGGAAAGCAGGACAGCTTATCGCAGGCATGATCCCATACCGGAGAATCGATCCTTATGATAGTTTTGCGGGCATTTCGATCCATCATGCCGTACTTATGCTAACCGCATTGGCAATAATTTTTGTGTTGAGCAAGCTGCTGAAGGTCGATTTCTTTTTACAGCCTGGCGATACAAAAAGGGGAATAAAATACCTGGCTTTATATACCGGCGCTTTTGTGGTCATATCAATTGTTGTGCATGTCATTATGCTTGTTAATGACCAGCTGCCGGTGTATGATTTCCCGCTGGATACGAGGAATGTACTGGGTACCCTGGGATTTCAGCTGCTATTGAGCGGGCCGGCTGAAGAGATCGTGTACCGGGCGTTAACGATAACTTTGCTGACATATGCGTTCGGCAGAAGCACCATAATAAAAGGCAACCTTACATTGGAAGTAGTACTGTCATCGTTAATGTTCGCGTTTGCTCACGTAAATTGGTCTTTGGATCCGTTTGTTTTTGAGGCGGACTTGTTCGGCGTTTTGTATGCATTTGTCCTTGGGTGCATTCAGGGTATTGCATATCAGCAAAGCAGAAGCATTTTATACCCCATTTTGATGCATAGTTTCAGCAATGTTTTGATGGTGGGCGCAGGCTATCTGTTTGTGTGATCCGGGTCCCAGGTGCCATGGCTGTTTAATTGGCATATGCAGGTATAAATAAGTATGTCGAGCCAGGCTGGATTCTGGATGCTGAAACTTATTGAAAAGATGGATGCGAAGGCAGAGCAGACAAGAGACTCTTCAGCTCGATAAAAATCAGGGAACTTGCCGAAAGCGAGCTTGTGCCGTGGGATTGCTTCGTACTGCCTGTATCCGGGGCGGGTAGAGTACTGGAGTATCTGTTTATAAGCCTGGGAAACAGCAGGATAGTCTGAACAGCCTGCCGCAATGTATTAAGAGGGTTTTAGTCATGGAAACGGAGTACAGGCAATGCTCCGGTAGGCATTAGCTGATGTGCCGGCCTGAATCATGTTTGGTCAGGAATAAAGCTCGTTTTTTAAATATGACATGCTGTTGTCATGTAAATAAGGTAATATGTTAATTAAATAATGTCTCTTCATAAGAGATAACTGGGGGTATATGTATATGAGCCGGTATTATGTGCAGGTAATAGCCGCCAATTATCTGAAGAACCTGGTCGACCAGCCGGTGCAGATGAAAGTTGGCAAATCTTATTTGCATGGCCTTGAGGAAGATGAGTTTCATAGTGGGTTTTGCGAGCTTCTGTCGACAGTGAGGATGATATATTCGGACATTGCTGCCGATCCGAAGGATTTTGATATGCTTCTTAGGCAAAACATTATCCCTGATGCCAGAAATGCCGATTATACGCAAAGCCACAACAGCTTTCTGAGAGTACCGAACCTTTTGTTCCTGATCGGTTATTTCGGGGAACTGCAGCCGGATCTGACTGTTGCCATTACCGGAGATAAACTGCTGAACGGAGCCAAGGAACTGAAGATAACCAGGGTCCAGGCTCTGATCAAAAAACTGGCGGATTACGGATTCGAGACGGAAGGTATGTCAAAAACACTTCATCCGGATGATATGGTGTCTGTTGGATTTCCGCAGAACCGTTTCCTTATGCCTGCGCTGAAATCCATGTCTGAAGCAATGGCTGTCATCAACAACAATGATTTCAAAAAAGCCAGAAACCTCTTTTATATGATGAATTACAGGATCCTGGAGAATGAAAAGCCGAAAGCGCCAAAGCTCACGGTCGATTACCTGTACCATGCGCTGGATGAAGACAGGAGGAAGGTAGCAGAGATTTTTGACAACTTTATCTCCAAATACGCCAAGCCAACGGTAAGAATGGGAGGATTCAGCCGTAATGACTGGTCATGTGCATATAGTCTCAACACTGACAAAAGGATCATCATGTCATTGATCATAGACCAGGAAACCCTTTATATAAAGTTGAACCTGGCAAATATCAGCAGGTACGTTGACAGCCTTGAGCAATACCCTGAAGATATCAGGAATGCGATCGTGACAAGCGGCTGGGATTGCGGGCACTGCCGCGGCAACTGTGCCGGTCCGTTTTCGTTCACCTATAAAGGCAAAGAATATAACAAATGCCGCTGCGGCTCCTTTATGTTCAATAACATCAATAAGGATACGGCACGTTACTGTATAGATCTCCTGGAGAAAGAGATCCAGGCTGAAGGAGAGAGTGTGGTACCGGATTAACGAAAATTCTGCCGGATTTCATTTGGAGATCAAAAATCCGGATTGCATGACAGAATGGAAAACTGAATATTGTGTAACATCAGGCTGGCTGCCAGATTGCAATAAAAATTTATTGTACCACGATAAATTTTTATTGCAATTTTTATTTTACTGTTATATACTTTGAGCAGAAAAGATAAGGAGGTCTTCACATGACATCAAGGACTTTCGGGAACCTTATGCGCATTTCTGTGATAGCTGCCGCCTTGAGCGGACTGTTCCTCTGTGCCTATGTAATACCATCCTGGGGGCAAAGCATTGTTAATGCAAACCCTGAACTAGGCGGGTGGTACCGGCCGTGGCTGATATTTGAATGGCTGGTGGCACTTCCGTGCTTTGCTGTACTTGTTTATGTGTGGAAAGTATCGGATGCGGTGATGAAAGACACCGTGTTCACCATGCTGACTGCAAAATGGGTCAAAATGGGATCTGTACTGCTCTTGCTCGATGCAGCGCTTCTGTTCGTCGGAAACGTTATATTGCTTCTTGCTGGTATGAGCCATCCGGGTATCCTTCTCATGTCCGTTATAGGGGATATATTTATCGTCGGCCTCGCCCTGCTGGCGGCAGTCCTTTCGCGTTACCTGACAAAAGCCGCCGTCCTGCAGGAAGAAAGCGAGGGGACCATATGATCATAATAAACGTCGATGTTATGCTCGCAAAGCGCAAAATGAGCGTTACTGAACTTGCAGAGCGCGTTGGTTTTACAATGGCCAATGTGTCGATGATCAAGACAGGCAAGGTCAAGGCGCTCAAGCTTTCTACCCTCGATAAACTGTGTGAAGCCCTCGATTGCCAGCCTGGCGATATTTTGGAATACAGGAAGGATGTAAACGGCGATGAGCGAAACGGCGATGCTTAAAACTGCGAGGATATTGAGCGATATTGTTTACGGCATAGGTGCGGCCATCGTTATAACTCTTTTCGGCATTACCCTTTTCGGATCAGACCAGCCCGCGAACCCCGACGCCATGATCCCTGCTTCTCCTAAGGAACTGGCGTTCATATGGCTTGCAATTGGGACAATACTCATGTTGCCGGCATGCATGGCAGTATATAAGTTCAATGCAATAAAAAACAGCCCCAACAGGAAGCGGAAATTTGTCCTTATCTTCCTGCCGGGCTTTATCTGCAGT
>ENA-UPAD01002680-UPAD01002680.1-bioreactor-metagenome-genome-assembly--contig:-NODE-2680-length-12021-cov-15.050142_pt1 | contig 12021 bp, 6 predicted proteins | sample MGYA00238179_ERZ772710 | MGnify/ENA primary metagenome ERZ772710 (study PRJEB29004, sample SAMN07631245) | bioreactor metagenome | isolation source: Switchgrass digestor | place: USA: Dartmouth...
ATCTAGATAACATTTGACAGAGAAAAAGTGTTTCACTTTAACTTGCAATTTGCGGGCTGTTATTTTTCTGAGAAAGATGCTTGACAGCTCGGACTTTCTGTTGTAAAATGAAAAAGCTTGATGACCAAGCCGGAAAAACTGAATATCGCGTGGGGGTATAGCTCAGATGGGAGAGCGCTTGAATGGCATTCAAGAGGTCAGCGGTTCGATCCCGCTTATCTCCACCAACAAAAAGGCTTCAAATCATTACGATTTGTAGCCTTTTTTGTGTTTTCCAGAACTTTAATGCTTGTTTTCGCGCCCCTTAGTCCCGACCATTTTATCTGGGTTACACATAAAAAGTGGAATCTGAGTGGATCGGGAAAAATTCTTCTTTTTCAGGCCTCAGCAAAAGCCAAGTCGTGACAGAAAGACTCTGTTGCCGCTTCCGCTACATACATTACTACATATTACATACTCCCATAATGCCATGCCCTAGGCTCCCGCACCAGTGCGGAGACTGCGTTAGCGCGGGTCAGAGTTTCAGGATTCCCGCTCGCACAGGCAATAGGTAGCTTGCTTATCTGGTCGTCGGAAAATCCAAGATTCTTCAGGCGGTCAATTCGAATATCTAAAAAGTCCATCAGTATTTTGGGAAGAACAACGTTGCGGTAGGCGTTCTTCGTTTTCAGGGTGTTTACAAACTCTCCGTTCTGCTCCCGCCTGCAGACAAACAGCGAGCCGAATGCTCCGGAACGGCGGATGTCCCCGTAAACCACGCCCGCAGCCTCCGACGTGCGCAGCCCGCAGAACAGCATGAAGGCCGCCGCCAGAGCCTGTCCGCCATAGGGGGTGGGAAGCAGGCGAAGCAGCAAGCGGGCCAGCATAACCCTGACTTTGTCAGGCAGGGCTTTGCACTGCTCGGTCTGGATCCGGGGTCCCCTGTCCAATTTCAGGTCGAGACGTGGAAGATCCGGAAACTGTTCCCGCAGACGCTGATAGACATAATCCGCTCGGTAAAGCTGAGCGGCAACGCTGCGTTCCGCATCATCCCGTTTGCTGTTGCTGCACTTGCTATCATAGGCTTTTTGAATCAGTTCTTCCTGGATTGTATGTATGTCTTCTTCGCAGATTTCAAAGCCGTAACGGTCAAGGCGCGGGAAAACATTGTTCAGGCAGTATACGAGCGTTTTATGGAAGGTCTCGTCGTTCCATCCCCTTTTTCCGCCCTTTTGCAGAGACGATTTATCTTCCGATATGGCTTGCTTCAATGCATTTGAATAGATGCCTTCAGAGGCGGTGATTGTTTTTGGCTTCTGTGAAGCTTGAAGGGCTGAAAACTTTTGCTGCACCTGATAAACGACGGTGGAAGTAACAGATTTCAAACTTTCCGGCGTGTGCAGTTTCCTTTTGACGGTAGTCTTTTCAATCTTGCGGCCTGTTCTGGCGTCGACGCCGTAGCCTACAAGGTACATATTATCCCCGGAGCCGCGCCTTGATACCTTGACCAGCAACTCCGGATTGACGGTGGGCAGCAGCTCCGGCTTGGATTTTTCAGGCGTCTTCTTTTTGCTTTTCGGGTTCATTGAACACCACGCTCCTACAGGGAAATATCTTTCCTGTAGAAGTATGGTTGAATGCCGGATACTTAAAGAAAAGCACAAGGGCTTATATGGATAGCGTTGGGGAAATGGTTCACATAGACCAACACGGTACAGCTCTCAGCAATATTTCCTCCGGTTATTAGTAGAAAATTGTCAATAAAAGTGGTAAAATTAATTTAAATATCTACTTGTAATGCCTTGTTAATAATCCTTCGGAGCAAAAAGGCGAGGTTAAACATATGGAAATTCTTGACAATATAAATAAAACCTTAAAGGATGATTTAGCGGCAACGATATCGAAAGGGGACAAGCTTTCGATTGCTGCCGCTTGTTTTTCTATTTATGCATATGAAGTATTAAAAAAACAACTTAATAGCATTGAAGAATTACGTTTCATTTTTACCTCACCAACGTTTTTAAAAGAGAAGGCTCCAAAGCAGAAACGCGAGTTTTACATACCACGGTTAAACCGTGAACGCTCTTTGTATGGAACAGAATTTGAGGTTAAGCTAAGAAACGAACTATCACAAAAAGCTATAGCCCGTGAATGCGCCGATTGGATTAAGAAAAAAGTCAAGTTTCGCTCAAATGTAACCGGCGGTGCTATAGCGAGTTTTATAAGTTTAGACAAACCGTCTGAAGCAATTGCGTATGCGCCAATAAATTCGTTTACAACTTCGGACTTAGGCTGTGAGCGCGGGAACAATATAATAACTCTCGTAAACCGCATTGAAGCGCCTTTAGCAAATGAATATATCAGAACATTTGATCAGATTTGGAACGATAAAAATCTGCTTGAGGACGTAACTGATCAGGTCCTCGAAGGCATTACAGCCGCATATACCGAGAACTCTCCCGAGTTTATTTACTTTATTGCTATTTATAACATTTTTAATGAATTTCTTTCTGATATTAGTGAAGACGTTTTGCCAAACGAGTTTACCGGCTTCAAAGAAACACAAATTTGGAGTAAGCTATACGACTTTCAAAAAGACGCAGTTCTTGCTATTATCAATAAACTTGAGAAATTCAACGGTTGTATTCTCGCGGACAGTGTCGGTTTGGGCAAGACTTTTACCGCTCTGGCTGTTATCAAGTATTATGAACTCCGCAACCGCAATGTTTTGGTGTTATGTCCAAAGTAATTGGGAGAGAACTGGCTGACCTTCAAAGAAAACTACCTGAACAATCCTTTAGCAGCGGACCGTTTAAGATATGATGTTCTTTACCATACCGATTTGTCTAGAGATCATGGCTTTTCAAACGGGCTGGATCTTTCAAAGTTAAATTGGTGTAACTATGACCTTGTCGTTATAGATGAAAGCCATAATTTCCGAAATGGTGGCAATTACATTGGCCGTGGAGATGAAAAGCGTGAAAACCGTTATCTTAGGCTGCTCAATAAAGTTATCCGGCCAGGTGTAAAGACGAAAGTCCTCATGCTGTCGGCTACGCCCGTAAACAACGATTTTTCCGATCTTAAGCATCAATTGGAGCTTGCCTACGAAGGCAATCCAATGTTAATAAATGACAAGCTTGATACAAAGAAGCCAATTGATATCATTTTCCGTAACGCCCAGACTGCTTTTAACAGGTGGAGTAAACTGGAGCCTAGGGAACGCACGACGCAGAACCTTTTGCGTTTACTGGATTTTGACTTTTTCACATTGCTGGACAGCGTAACGATTGCTCGTTCCCGCAAGCATATCGTAAAGTATTACAATACTGCTCAAATTGGTAAGTTTCCGGAACGCATGAAGCCTATTTCCCTCCGCCCCAAAATGACTGATCTCGAGTCAGCAATCGACTACGACAATATATACGAGCAGCTTATGCAGCTAAATCTTGCCGTATATATCCCCACCGACTTTCTGCTTGAAAGCCGCCGGGCAAAATATGTTGATCCCAGTAAAAACATAGACCGTGCGGGACGCGAATTCGGTATCCGCCGTCTGATGTGCATCAATCTAATGAAACGACTTGAGAGCTCGGTTTATTCATTCCGTATTACCTTGGAACGGGTACATGCTTTAATTAAAAACACAATCGCCGATATAGACGCTTACATAAGCGGCACACATCGTACTATTAGCGCACCGGAACTTTCACAAGTTGATTTTGATGAAGACGACGCCAATACCGACTTCTTTGAAAGCGCCGGTAAAAAACTGGATATTGACCTGGCCGACATGGACTATATCACATGGAGGCAGAAGCTCGTTGAAGATGCCGAAATCCTTGAGCTTCTGGAACTGATGCTCAAGGATATTACGCCTGAACACGACACAAAACTCCAAACCCTGTTGAAATTGATTGCTGATAAAATCAAAAATCCGTTGAACCCGGGAAATAAAAAGATACTTATTTTCTCAGCGTTTGCTGACACAGTAAACTATCTTTACAATGAAGTCGCGCCGTATGTAAAAGCGAACTTCGGGCTAGATACAGCGATGATTACAGGCACGACAGACGGTAGGACAACCGCTAAGTTGAAACGGACTGACATCAATACGATATTGACGCTGTTTTCACCCGTTTCAAAGGACAAACATCTCTTAATGCCCGGATCTACTGATGAAATTGATATTTTGATTGCGACGGACTGTATTTCAGAAGGACAGAATCTACAGGACTGCGATTTCTGCATTAACTATGATATCCATTGGAATCCTGTACGTATTATCCAACGTTTCGGGCGTATCGACCGAATTGGCAGCCGCAATGAGAAGATTCAGCTTGTGAACTTTTGGCCGAACATTGACCTCGACAAGTATTTGGAACTGAAGGGTCGTGTTGAAACAAGGATGAAAGCTTCAATAATGACTGCTACCGGCGACGATAACCCTATTGATCCTGAAGAGCAAGGTGACCTTGAATACCGCAGGGCGCAGCTCGAAAAGCTGCAGAACGAAGTCGTGGATATAGAAGATATGCAGTCCGGCGTCTCCATTATGGACTTAGGGCTAAATGAATTCCGCCTTGATTTATTGGAGTACATAAAACACCATGGGGATCTTGACAACACACCCCTAGGACTTCATGCCGTTGTAGCTGCAACGGAAGAATTGCCTAGAGGTACAATCTTTGTATTAAAAAATCGAAACGCAAAGATTAATGTGCATAATCAAAACCAGCTTCATCCGTTCTATATGGTTTATGTCAGCTACAATGGAGAACCGTCGGTTTACATTAACCATTTACAACCGAAAAAACTGCTCGACACCCTGCGGCAGCTTTGCCGGGGTAAGGATAAGCCTGAAATGGAGCTGTGCCGAAAATTTAACGTAGAGACCAAAGACGGCAAAGACATGAAGCATTACTCCGAGTTGCTCAATTTCGCAATAAACTCTATTGTGGATTTAAATGAAGAGAATACAATTGACAGTTTTCTCGCCGGCAAACAGATCTCCCTTGCAGCCAACGCAATAGACAGTCTGAATGATTTTGAACTGGTGTGTTTTATGGTTGTAAAATGAGGTGGTTTTTATGCTGCGCCTCCCCAAATCGACGGAAATCTCAAAAGCACTGCCAAAGAAAGCGATATTTGATCGTTTTAACGTCTCTCCTTCCGACCGCAAGCTATTCGATGAGCAAATAACCCGCTTGTCAATTGTGGGGGAAATCTCGCCGCAGACTGTGGCTGTCAAGGCGGGGGCAACTGTAGCTGCGGTGTATGTCGTTCTTGTTACGCTGAAAACCGCAACGTGTTCCCCCAAAAATATCGAGCTTTTAACCAAGCTAATTGACCAGCGGATGCTGTTTGTACTCCAGTTTGGTGATACGGCAAGGCTTGCCGTATACAGGGCCGGTAAGGTGCTTATGTCGGAGAGCAAACCTCTACCAGAATGGGAACTTCACTTAACCGGTCTTGACATGGAAGCGGTGTGGGAGAATATCATCGCCCAAATTGGAGGCTTCGACCTTTCCGGTGGCAAGGACATTGATGAAATAATAATCGAAAATGACCGCCGGGAGAAACTGCTGCGGCAAATCGCTGCACTTGAAAAGAAGGCCATGAATGAGAGACAACCGCGCCGCAAATGGGAATATGTCGAAACTATTAAACGGCTGAAAGCCGAACTGGAGGAACTGTAAGATTACATAGACTCTATATCCCTTATCAAATAGATTTAAGGAGGAAAATTCTCATGGATAAGCCCGCCAAACTGAAAATGAAAACAGCAAACCTTGCGGATGAGAACTTTGCAAAGCTTGCTGCGCTGTTCCCGAACGCCGTAACCGAAACGATTGATGAAAACGGAAAAGTTGTTCGGGCCATCGACGCGGACGTACTGGCGCAGGAAATAAACACCCATGTGGTAAGCGGACGAGAAGAACGCTACCAGTTTACCTGGCCTGATAAAAAGAAGGCTATTCTACTGGCCAATTCACCTATCGCAGCGACCTTGCGCCCCTGCCGCGCGGAAAGCGTTGACTTTGATAATACCGAGAACCTTTACATCGAGGGCGATAATCTGGACGTTCTGAAGCTGCTGCGGGAAACGTATTTGAACCGCATAAAAATGATATATATTGACCCGCCGTATAATACGGGCAACGACTTTATCTATAAAGACGACTTTGCCGAAGATACGGAGGTCTTTTTGCGCCGCGACGGATACTATGACGAGGAGGGTAACCGTCTGCGGACAAACAGAGATAGCAATGGGCGGTTTCACACGGATTGGTTGAACATGATGTATCCGAGGCTTAGAATTGCTAGGGACTTGCTAACAGAAGATGGAGTTGTTTTTATCAGTATTGATGAAAAAGAAGTTAGTGCACTTAAAATAGTATGTGATGAGATATTTGGTCAAAGAAACTTTATTGCCGAGCTTGTGTGGGCAGCAGGTAGAAAAAATGACTCAAAATATATTTCAGTTTCCCATGAGTATATTCTTTGCTATTTTAAAAACATTCAGTACGTTAAAGATAATAATATTACTTGGCGTGAAAAGAAACAGGGTCTCGATGCTATTTATTCCAAGTATGAGCAACTAAAAAAGGTTTATCAAAACGATTATAAAACAATTGAAAATAATCTAAAGCAATGGTTCAAAAGCCTTCCAGATGGACATCCTGCCAAAGATCATGCACATTATAATCGTGTTGATGAACGTGGTATATATTTTGCAGATAATATTTCTTGGCCAGGTGGGGGTGGGCCTAAATACGAAATACTACATCCAATAACAAAAAAACCTGTTAAAATCCCTTCTCGTGGTTGGTTAACGAATGAAACCACTATGAAAGAGTGGATTGCACAAGGCCGAGTAGAATTTGGTACGGATGAATCAAGCGTACCAACCTTAAAGTCTTATCTAAAGGATAGGGAGTATAGTGTACCATATAGTATTTTCTATAAGGATGGGCGAGCCGCATCAAAGCGCTTGACTGAACTTATGGGGGCAAAAGTCTATGAAAATCCAAAGGATGAAGAAATAATACAAAGGCTTATTGAGTTATCTTGCACTTCGGATAACGACATAATACTTGATTTCTTTGCTGGTTCGGGATCAACAGCTCATGCAGTATTCCTTGCAAATTTAAACCAGAACATTAGGAGAAAATTTATTCTTGTTCAAATACCAGAAGTTATTGATCCGAAAAAATCGACTTCAGAGAAAAGCAAAAGAGTTGCTCAAAATGCGATAGAACTTTTGGATTCTCTTGGTGCCAAGCATAATATCTGCGAAATCGGCAAAGAACGCATCCGCCGCGCGGGCAAGAAAATCAAGGAAGAATATAAGGACAAGCCCGGTATTGAAAACCTTGACATCGGTTTCCGAGTATTAAAACTCGATAGCAGCAACGTAAAGGAAATCTACTATACACCCGACGAATATGCCTGGATGCAGTTTAAAATCGACGGTTTTGAGGACAACATCAAACCAGACCGTACGCCCGAGGATCTGCTTTTTCAGGTCATGCTGGACCTTGGCATACCGCTCTCTGCAAAAATCAAGCAAGAGGGTGACGTTTTCTATGTTGACGATAACTACCTAATTGCATGTTTTAATAGGGTTGATATCGATCTGATCACCGAGATTGCTAAAAAGAAACCTTACTATGCTGTGTTCCGTGACAACAGCTTTGAGTCCGATTCTGCTCTGATAAACTGCGAGCAGATTTTCAAAACCTACAGTCCGTCGACCATAAGGAGGGTTTTGTAGTTGAAATTCCAATTTAAAATACAGCCCTATCAGACGGAAGCCGTTGAAAGCGTCGTTCGCGTGTTTGCCGGACAGCCATACATCGGTGTTTCTAAATATCGCCGTGATATCGGCAGCGAGGAATATTTATCCGAAGGGGAAAAACTTGCACGCCGCGGACATACTCCCCTTTCCTACTCCACTCTAACCGAAGAAGAGAAAAGGCTGGCGGAGGAGGAGTATGAGACTGCCTACCGCAATGGCGAGGTGCTGCTGTCCAGAGAAGAGTTGCTGAAAAACATACGGGCGGTGCAGATGGCAAACAACTTAAAATTGTCAGACGAACTGATACCCGGACTCGGTGCGGTGTCTCTCGACGTGGAGATGGAAACCGGTACGGGCAAAACCTACGTCTACATAAAGACAATGTTTGAGCTTTATAAGCACTACGGCTGGAGCAAGTTCATCGTAGTTGTGCCAAGCGTTGCCATCCGTGAAGGCGTAAAGAAAACATTTGAAATCACGCAGGACCATTTTATGGAGCATTATGGCCTAAAAGCGCGGTTTTTCGTATACAATTCATCAAATCTTCATCAGCTGGATGAGTTTGCCCAAAACAGCGGCATAAACGTAATGATCATAAATATGCAGGCGTTCAACACAACGCTGAACGAAGATAAAAGCGTAGAAGGCAGAGGCGGCAACGAAGCTGCAAGAATTATTTATTCAAAGCGCGACGAATTCGGCAGCCGCCGGCCGATTGATGTAATTAAAGCCACCCGTCCGATAATTATTCTGGACGAGCCCCAGAAGATGAGCGGAGCGGCAACGCAGAACGCCTTAAAAAAGAATTTCAATCCCCTGTTTTCCATAAATTACTCCGCGACGCACAAAACAAGCCATAACCTGGTTTATGTTCTTGACGCCCTTGACGCTTATAAGAAGAAGCTGGTCAAAAAGATTGAAATTAAAGGTTTTGATCTTAAACATCTCCCCGGTACGCACGGATATATTTATCTTTCGGAGATTGTCTTAGACCGCAAAAAGCCCCCGCGTGCACGTCTGGAAATCGAAGTTAAACGTGCAGGGGGCCTGCCGAAGCGTGAAATGCGTTTATTAGATGTAAACGACAGCCTGTATTTTGCTTCCGGCGAGCTGGAAGAATACAGGGGCATCTCTATAGCGGAAATTGACCCGATTACCGCGACCGTCACCTTCTCGAGCGGCGGCAAATTGTCGGTGGGCGAAGCATGCGGCAACGTCCATGAACAGGATATCCGCCGCATTCAAATAAGGGAAACAATCAATTCTCACCTGGAGAAAGAGGAGAAACTGTTCGAGCAGGGAATCAAGTGTTTGTCGCTGTTCTTTATCGACGAAGTGGCTAAGTACCGCCAATACGGAGAGAACGGCGAAGAAATCCTTGGGGAATATGCCCGTATTTTCGAAGAGGAATACAATGCCGCTTTGAATGAGCGGTTAACGCTCTTTCCTTCAGCCTATCAGAATTACCTGCGCGGCATAAAAACTTCCGAGACCCACAAGGGTTATTTTTCAATTGATAAGAAAGGGCGTTACGTCAACAGCTCGCTTAAAAGAGGTTCCGACGAATCGGATGATATTTCCGCGTACGAGCTTATTCTGAAAAACAAAGAACGCCTTCTGTCTTTCGACGAACCGACACGGTTTATTTTTTCCCACTCTGCCTTGCGAGAAGGCTGGGATAATCCGAATGTTTTCCAGATTTGCACCTTAAAACAGTCCAACAGCTCCGTAGCCAAACGGCAGGAAGTCGGACGCGGTTTGCGCCTTTGCGTTAATAACCTGGGCGAACGCCAGGACGTTGAAGCCTGCGGAGAATCCCTGGTACACAGCATTAACACCTTAACTGTCGTTGCAAGCGAAAGCTACGCCGACTTTGTAGCCCGGCTGCAAAGCGAGATTAAGGCGGACCTTTACGAGCGGCCGACAAGAATAAGTGTGGAATATTTTGCCGGCAAAATCGTTCTGGCAAATGGAACGGAACATACTATTACCAAGGAAGAGGCACAGGAGATCTTCTATTACCTGCGGTCTAACGGATACATTACAAAAGAGGGTATGGTAACGGACAAATACCACCAGGACAAGGAGAGTGGTGTTTTTGCGCCTTTGGATCCCGAACTTGCACCGTTTGAAAATACAATCCACAAGTTTGTACAGGGTATTTTCGACCCGTCAATTCTGAAAGAAATGGCAGCCAACGGGCATGAAACGAAGGTAAAAGACAACCCGGTTAACGAAAACTGGGAGCTTTTCAAAGAACTCTGGGAGCGAATTAACAAGAAATATGCCTATACAGTGGAATTCGACAGCAGGGAGCTAATTGAGAAATCTATTGCCGCCATTAATAACGAACTGCATGTGTCCCAGCTGACCTATACCCTCACTAAAGGCGAGCAATCGGGCATTGATTTTAAGGCCCAGCACACTGAAACAAAGAAGCTCAGCCGTGCGCAGGGCAGCCTTGCCAAATATGATCTAATCGGCAAAATTGCCGCGGGCACCTCTCTGACGCGAAGAACAGTAACAGCCATTCTTAACGGAATAGCTCGCGAAAAAATATGGTTGTTCAGTGTAAACCCCGAGGAGTTTATTACAAAAGTCTGCGGCATCATTAATCGCCAGAAAGCATCTATTGTGGTAAATTACATCACTTACGCTCCCAGCGCGGAAGAACCTTACTCGCAGGCTATATTTAACTTAAGCCGGTCTTCGGAAGAATACGCAAAAGCATATAGAGCAAAACGTGCTATTCAGGACTACATTCTTACAGACAGCGACAAAGAGCTAAAGTTTGCCGAGGATTTGGATTCCGCGGACGAAGTGGCTGTTTATGCAAAGCTTCCGAGAGGGCCGCGCGGGTTTTATATCCCTACGCCTGTAGGCAATTACTCACCCGACTGGGCGATAACCTTTAAAAAAGGAGCGGTAAAGCATATTTTCTTTATTGCGGAAACAAAGGGCAGTATGAAGTCGACAAAGTTTGGTGAAATAACTCGCACAGACGAAATAGAAAGAGCCAAAATCGAGTGTGCGAAGAAGCTTTTCAATGAGATTTCCACAAGCGGAGTGAAGTACCACGAAGTAAGCAGCTATCAGCAATTATTGGAGATAATGGAGACTCTATGAATCGAATAAGTTGGTAATCTGTACGTCATTAGATCATGTATACAAACGAAATGACAGCAGCCATTTTGCTGGCATAGAACCGCACCCTATGATGATTAGCATACGTTATTTGTAGTACGGAATTGGTATTATCTGCTGCAAGGAAGTGAACGGAATGAAGGATGCATATGTCAAGAATGCAACCGATGTCCGCAAAGAATGGAGTAGCGTAATTAACGGCGCAATAAGGGTACGCCCGCAGTTTATCCGACGCACTCGAGAAGAAATGGTATTAATCAATCTTCATCACCTTGAAACCGTCTTGGACGCATATAAATATACCGCGCGCAAAATAGTGGAGGATGATGGGTCCGTTACGCTTTCGCTCAATGAAATTGATTTGGCCGAAAACGGCACCGACGAATCTGAGGTAAAATACGCCTTAGCAGAGTCCATTCTGGAATACGCCGAAGATTATTACGATAACTTTCCCTTGTACAACATGTCGCCAAACCGAAAGGACCATGTCCCTTATGTGCTGAAAGCTTTGATTCTAAATAATCCGGAGATGGTTTCAGGGCTGATTACCGTGCACCAGGACGGTGAAAATTAAAAGCTTAGAGTTTCTTTTCTGAAACGACTAGGGTTTGGTGAAAGCAGAAGTACGTGTTTCTGCGCACGGCCTAACCTGATGCAGCAGCGGATGTAGGAGCCGCCGGCCTTAAGGCTAGCAGCTAGCCGCACGCTCAGTATGCAATCATAATCTCGAATTCCCGGCCGACCTCCCTTACCCGGCTTAAATAATCCAACAGGATAAATTGTGTGGTCGTCCTTTGGATTGATGTTCGTAAGCATGCGCCGGCCCACCGAGGGCCGTAGGCCGAAGTGTCGGTGCATGTGGTGCATGTCATCTATTGCGCGCTCCAGGCGCTCAAAATTAGAACAATTGCGATCCACGTCGGCTACGACTTTACCGCCGAAAAATCACAGGAAATAAGATGGGATTAGTGAACAATTACCCTGTAAAAGGGATATTTTACCACCCTATACCTTGTCGAAAATTGTTATAACCAGTCAGGTGAAAAATCACAGGAAATGAGACGCATCCAGCCTCGTGCAAGTAACAGGAAACGAGC
>ENA-UPAD01002692-UPAD01002692.1-bioreactor-metagenome-genome-assembly--contig:-NODE-2692-length-11965-cov-12.285474_pt1 | contig 11965 bp, 7 predicted proteins | sample MGYA00238179_ERZ772710 | MGnify/ENA primary metagenome ERZ772710 (study PRJEB29004, sample SAMN07631245) | bioreactor metagenome | isolation source: Switchgrass digestor | place: USA: Dartmouth...
AACGTCTTGCAAGAATACAAGCTGCTATGAATTTAGAGGAACCTGATAGAGTGCCACTAAAAGGCATAGGCGGCGACATAATCCCTGCTTATTCAGGCATTAATCAGCATGAGTTTTGCTATGATTATGATAAAGCCATAAAGGCTATTGAAAAATATTTGAAAGATTTCCCGTTTGATTGGCCCTCGGCTTCGATACCCGGCTTAGATGGGCGAGTATTTAGCGTTGCCTTTTCTGAATTCGAGGATATAGCCCGCAGCACTACTTTTATTTCAGGTCCTATGCATGACGTTTTAGGCGATAAATATTATAGATTTCCGGGAAGAGAAATTGATGAAAACTCAAGTCCTCAGTTTATCGGCGGAACCTTTATGGAGCCGGATGAATACGATAAATTGATTGAAGATCCGGTAAAATTTGTTACTGAAACAATACTTCCGCGGACATGCAATAATATCTCTACGCCACGCCAAGCAATGGCTACGTGGGTAAGATTGGGCAGAGAATTTGACAGATTTTCTGCAGCGGGACGCCAAATTGGCAAAATTTCAGCAGATTTAGGTTATCCTTCCATACCTATGGGCGGAGCATATGCACCACTTGATATCATTGGAGACTTTTTAAGAGGAATAAATAATGTAGTACTTGATATTAGAAGATATCCCGATAAAGTAAAGAAAGCTACCGAAGCCCTTGTGGAGCCTATAGTGCAGTATGCCCTAGCCTATAAAAAGGTTGGGATTAACCTTGCGATGATACCACTACATCTAAACGAGTATCTTTCTCCTAAATTATATAACGAGTTTTATTGGCCCACATTAAAAGAAGTAATACTCAGATTATTAGATGAGGGCGTAAAGTCATGGGTATTTTTTGAAGGGCATCATGAGCCTCACCTAGAGACCATTTTAGAGCTGCCAAAAGGGTGGGGTGTAGCATACTTTGAAAAAACAGATTTGGTAAAAGCAAAGCAAGTATTAAAAGGCCATACCTGTGTTGTAGGCGGAATACCTGTAAGTATTATTATCGGGAGTACGCCGGAGAAGATTGAAGAATATATGAAGAACTTATTAGAGCAAGTCAAGCCCGGAGGCGGAGTTATCTTATCTCCTACTATAGGAACAGCTCCTCGCGAGACGCCGGTAGAAAATATTACGGCCTTAATTGAAGCAGTGGAAAAATATGGTTAAACCATAGAAATAATAGGCACTGGTTTAATGAAATCAGTGCCTATATATCACTAAATTAGGATTTGTGAAAGGGGAGAAAGATTTATGGCGAAAAAACCACTAAATAAGACCATAAAGACATTTTATGGTATAGGGGATTTCGGCTTCAGTCTTATGACACAAGTTGAATTATACTTTTTTGTATTTTTCTTGACAAACGTAGCAAAACTTCCCCTCCCTCTGGTTGCATTGATAGGCTCGATAACAAGTATTGTTGATGCTGTGCTGTCTCCGTTTTATGGTGCGATAATCAGCGGCACAAAACCTTTAAAATGGGGCAGAAACCGTTCGTGGATGTTGATTATGCCCCCAGTAGTTATTTTTTTATACATCTTTCAATTCACAAAAATTGGCCCCGATCCAGTAGCAGCATTTATAATATGCGCCGGTTTTATATTGAGCCACATAGCATGGAATATCCCGTGGGTCGCTAATGTAGCACTTATTCCGGTTCTTGCAACCAACCCTGACGAAGCCGCTCTTCTTGCTTCAAGACGCGCAACTTACACAGCACTTGCCGGTATAGTTTTTTCTTATACGGGAGCACCGCTGGCAGAATATTTCGGAAAAGTTACAAATAATGAAGTTCTCGGCTATACTATCTTAGCCGGATTGACTGCTTTGATAATGACAATATGCTATTGGATAGTATTCAAGATAACCGAAGGTTATGAGCCTACAGGCGCAGAAGCCCTCGGCTCTAAACAAGGCTCCAAGGTTTCAATAGGAGCCATGGTAAAAAGCCTTGTTCAAAACCCGCCCCTTATTGTATTATTAATAGCCGACTTTTTCAGGTATATGGTCAATTTTGTTATGACAGCGGCAGCAGCTTATTATTTCACTTATGTTGCTCAAGATATGTCTCTTTTTCCTGCGTATTTACTGGCAGGCTCCATTGCACAGGTGATAGGTTCCTATTTTGCGGGATCTCTTGCTAAGAAGCTCTCTTCACGAAACGCAACAATTGTGAGTCTTTATGCGCTGGCAGCATCACTCATAATATGTAAGTATGTAGCAATGAACGTAACACTGTTCTTCGTAGTTGTTTTTTTAGCAAGAATGTTCTTAGGTGTTCTGACTTCCGTTATGGTTGGTCTATATTCAGATGTATCGATTTATGCCAACTGGAAGATAGGCGAAGATGCGTCATCTTTTGTTATGGGATTAATGACAGTTGCACTTAAACTAGCTGTTATTTCACGCGGAACAGTCATTCCTTTTGTTTTGGCAACAGCAGGATTTATACCGGGAGCAGATCCGGCTACGGCTACTCCTGCACTTAAAGCAGGTGTGATAAATGCATTTCTATTTATCCCTGGCATATTCGCGTTAATCTCTGCCTTAATAATGACATTTGGATATAAACTTACAAGAGAAAAGGTAGTTGAATATCAAAAAGCAATAAATGAAAGACTGGCAAAAGCATAAAATTAATTATATTAGCTTAATAAGCTTACCGATAAAATATCCCAACCTCTCTTACGATTTAGGTTGGGATATTTTTTTGCGCAATATAGCGCGGAAATTCGAAAGATAGTTAAAAAATAAACAATTAAAAAACAAATAATGTTCAAAAAAGTATTGACAGTTTTTGTTAAGTCTTGTATACTTAAAATATAACTTGTATATACATATAACTACAAGAGGAGGTTTCCATCAATGTCAGACTTTAAACATTTAACCGAAGCTTTAGGAAATCTTGATGAAGAAGAGGTGCTTAGAATCTTAAAGGATTTTGTAGCATCAAACCCTTCTCAGGAAGAAGCCCAGAAAGCTGTTGAAGCATGTCAGGACGGCATGAATATCGTAGGCGAAAAGTTTGAAACAGGAGAGTATTTTGTAGGAGATCTTATATTTGCGGGAGAACTGCTAAATCAGGCTATAGAAATATTAAAGCCCGTAATAGGAAGCGCAAGTGAAAAGAAAATAGGCACCATAGTTTTAGGAACTGTTCACGGAGACTTGCACGACATAGGAAAGAACATATTCCGCAATATGGCTGAAGCTGCAGGATTTCAAGTCTATGACCTTGGAATAGATCAACCTGTAGAAGCCTTCGTAGAAAAAGTTAAAGAAGTACATCCTGACATAGTAGGACTTAGCGGAGTACTCACCCTTGCCCTTGAAGCTATGAAAGAGACAATAGACGGCCTTAAAGAAGCAGGTCTAAGAGACGAGGTTAAAGTGATAATAGGAGGCAACCCGGTAAACCAGGAAGTGTGTGAACATGTGGGGGCAGATGCCTGGACGACAAATGCTGCTGAAGGAGTAAAAATATGCCAGGGGTGGGTTAAGGAAAAAGAATATGAAAAAAGCAAAAGTAACTAGCAAAGGCTGCATTATAAAAACAAAATAAATAAAAAGGGGATTTAAGGAGAGGATTTAAATGAAGCAAGAAGCTTCAAAAAAGGTTACAAGTAAACTTATAAACAGCTATGGGTTTGTAAGCTTTGCATTTAATTTAATGATGATGGTAGCTGTAACCTACTATGCTTATTTCCTCACTGATGTTGCCATGATAAACGCAGCTTTAATGGGAACGATTTTGCTGATTGCACGGATTTGCGACATGATTTCCGTACCTATTACAGGCGGCATCATACAATCCGTTCAGCTTAAGTGGGGTCAATACCGCTCGTGGATTTTGCTTGCACCGCCGTTTACATGTTTGTTTTTTATTTTAATGTTTACCAATCCTGATTTTGATCCAATAACTAAAGGTATATTTCTTGGAACATGCTATGTTATAGCACATATTTGCGTTAATTTTGCATTTAATGCACATGCAGGCTTAATAGCAGTTCTGGGAAAAACTCCTCAAGAAAGAATGACACTTTCGCAAAGAAATGTCCAATTTATGATGGCGTCCAGCATCGTGTTTTCATTAACCTGCATGCCACTAGTAGAATTTTTTGGCAAAGGAGATCAGGGAAGGGGATTTTTATTTACAGTAGTGATATTTGCTATTATTCAGGTGTTGGGGTATTGGAACCTATTTCGCCAAAGCGAAGGCTATGATTATTATGACCCAAATAAAAAAATGGGGAAAGGCGGCATAGGTATTTCTCCTGCAGAAATGTTCCAGCAATTATTTACGAATAGCCAGCTTCTAACACTATTTACTGTAAGTACTTTACAAGCACTTAGCATGTTCGGAATTTCCGCATTATTGTCATACTATTACAAATATGTAATAGGAAACCTTGACATGATTTCTATCCATCTTTTTGGCACGGCGGTATGTAGCTTTATTGGCAGTCTTATTGCCCCTTATATTATAAGAAAATTAGGAAAAAAGAACACATATTTACTAACTACAATAGTTAACGTAATTGTTTTTACTATAGTCCGTTTAACCGGCGGAAGAAACCCGGTGATTTTTATAAGCCTTGCAAGCCTTGGAGCACTGATAGGAGCAAGCGGTATGGCCATGGGAGCTGCCCTTTATTCTGATACAGCGGAATACGGAAAATGGAAAACAGGAAAAGATGCTACAGCTTTTATAATGTCTATGTCTGCAATGCCGACAAAAATCGGAGTCGCATTAAGCGGTGCAGTAGTAGGGTATGGCCTTGCTGCGGTAGGCTACGATCCAACAGTTGGAACAACACCTGAGCTTGTAAACAGCATAGTAGATCTTACTACATCTATACCTATAATATGCGGCGTGATAAGCTTTATACTTTTTGCCATGTTTTATAAGCTTACAGACGAAAAAGTTATGGAAGTAATGGGGCTAAATACACAAAATGAATAAGCTTTTGTTTTAATGTATAAAACGCGAAATACCGCTCTAATACTAAGGAGGAGTTTGGATGAATGTAAATGAGCTTAGAGAATATCGTACCAAGCTGTATGAAGATGTTTATTCAGGAATTATTCCAGACAGATTTCCTGTTCATGACGGATTAAGTCCGGAATATCTTATAGAATATGCAGGCAAAGATTTCATGACTACTCAATACCAATATACAGAGGAACTCTTAGAAGAGATTGGTGAAAAAGCCATGGAACTAGTACGTGGAGACAGTTTTTCGATGGCTTGGGTTAGAAATCCAATAGCAATCATGTTTCAAAAATCCAAAGCTTTTGTAATGAGCAAAACCGGAATGATTCAGCATCCGGAAGTTTCAGGATTTGAAGCTGATGAGTATGATGAATTTATTAAAAACCCCTTTGAATTTATGGTTGAAAAAATTATACCTAGGCTAAATCCGGGCCTTGATACAGATCCGATTGCAAGAAGCGTGAATTTTACAAGGATAGTTTTAGCTCAAATGGATCAGCAGGAAGCATTTGATAAAAGCAATCAAAAATTAGTGGAAAAATACGGCTTCTTCTCCCCACCACCTGGAACAATGGGCCTTCAGCTTGTGCCTTTTGACTTTTTAGCTGATTTTTGTCGAGGATTTACTAAAATAGTGGTTGATATAAAGCGCCAGCCTGAAAAAGTACTCGAAGCAATGGAAGCACTAATGCCTTATGCTATATGGGCGGGAAGGACACCTGAAACTTCAATTTTTGGAGCAAACATGATAATGACTCATATGGCCACATTCCTAAACACAAAGGACTTTGAAAAGTTTTATTGGCCAACCTTTTACAAACTTTGCCACATTTGCGCCGAAAGAGGGCAAGCCATGTCTATATTCTGTGAGGATGATTGGACGCGTTACATCGACTACCTTCAAGAATTGCCCCAAGGCACTAGGCTTGCAATGGAATACGGTGACCCTGTCAAATTTAAGGATAAGCTCGGTAAAAAAATGGTACTGAGCGGATTTTATCCAATATCACTGCTAAAAACAGGGACTAAGCAGCAATGCATCGATAAAGCCAAGGAACTAATAGACATTTTGGCACCTGGTGGAAATTATATATTTGGTTTTGACAAACAAGCACTAAGCATAACCGATATTAATCCTGAAAACTATGTAGCAGTAATGGAATATGTGCTTGCAAATTCAAAATATACAAATGCCGGCAAAAAGGTCACAACTGCCAAAAAGGAAGATTCTGTAATAAAGTTTTCACAAAGTTATCCTGAATTTAAATCGAAATATATAGTTTCGTATGAGGAATTTATCAGCGACTACCCGCCGGTATGTGAAAAAGTAGATCCTCTTATGAGAAAGGCATATAATAAATACACTGATATGGTTATACCTTATTTGTCATCGATACTCTGATTTATTAGAATATGCAAAACTGCAGCCGTTTCAAAAATCATCGGCTGACGCAAATTAAGAAGGTGAATATTATAATGAAAAATGCCAAAGAATTGCAGCAAGAAAGGGCCCAGATATTTCATGATCTTGCTGATGGAAGGGTCCCAAAAAGAGTGCCGGTAGGCGGCAATATTGGAATAGAGTTTTGCATTCAATATGCCGGACTACCTCTTGCTAAAACTCAGTGGACATTAGAAGGTGTAGAAGAAGCGATGGACAAGGCCTGCCAGATAACAGGTTCAGACCTTTATCCGCTAGGGCCTGCAAGACCGCCTATAGGATATCAGATATTAGGCTCTAGAACGAACGTTATGGGTTCTAAAGGATTTATTCAACATCCGGAAGTATCTGTTATGGAGGCGGATGAATATGATGATTTTATCAAAAATCCTCATGAATTCATTATGGAAAAAGCACTTCCAAGAATGGACAAAGAATTAGATACCGATCCAGTCACTCGCTCTATTGTATATGCAAAAGCAGTTAAAGCACATTTTGATTATCTTGATAGATATGCACAAATAGATGAAAAACTTATAGAAAAGTATGGTTTTTATAGAATACCACCAGAATCTGCCGGCATGGCTCTTTCTCCCCTAGATTATATTGCAGATTTTCTCCGCGGTTTTAAAGGAATAGTTATGGATCTGAGAAGATGCCCGGAAAAAGTGGCAGAAGCATGTGAAGCAATCCTACCTATGATAGTAAAAATGGGCACACCGCCGGTAATTTCAAAATACGGACAAACATTTATGCCATTGCATATGGCTCCGTTTTTAAGGACAAGCGATTTTGAAAATATTTATTGGCCTACATTCTCGCGAACAATTCAAGCATTGGCGGATAAAGGACAGAGAGTCTTTATGTTTTGCGACCATGATTGGATGAGATACCTAGATCATTTGTATGAGCTTCCTGAAAATACATGCATAGCTTTTGAATTTGGTGATCCAAAGGTAATTAAAGAAAAACTGGGCAAAAGACATATTTTATCTGGTCTTTATCCGATGACATATCTTAAAACAGCGACAAAACAAGAATGTGTAGATAAAGCAAAAGAACTTTTAGATATAATGGCTCCGGGAGGCAGATACTATTTTGATTTTGACAAGAGCTTGATATCAATAGACAGCGCAAATATAGAGAATTACACTGCAGTAACACGATATATTGCTGAAAACTCATATTACAACAATGCAGGTGAGCCCCTTGCTTCTGATGCTAATAAAGGAAAAAAATTTGTTGATACTGGAGAGATAAAAGCATTTAAATCTAAATATTATCAAACATGGGAAGAATATAAGGAAAAACATCCGAATATTAGCCCGGAGTTAGAACCTATAATAGCTCAAAAACTTCAGATGTATGAAGAAATGCTTTTTACGTTTTTCTAAGGTTACCTTAATTTAGCATTAGTGTCCGTTTGTAATTTTTTAGTAAACTACACTATATACCGGCCTTACCGCAAAACTCGAGGGAGATTTAGTAGGGTCGGTATATTGCTTATATGTAATCAAAAAATAGTATAAAAAATTAATGTTCAAAAAAGTATTGACAGTTTTTGTTAAGTCTTGTATACTTAAAATATAACTTGTATATACATATAACTACAAGAGGAGGTTTCCATCAATGTCAGACTTTAAACATTTAACCGAAGCTTTAGGAAATCTTGATGAAGAAGAGGTGCTTAGAATCTTAAAGGATTTTGTAGCATCAAACCCTTCTCAGGAAGAAGCCCAGAAAGCTGTTGAAGCATGTCAGGACGGCATGAATATCGTAGGCGAAAAGTTTGAAACAGGAGAGTATTTTGTAGGAGATCTTATATTTGCGGGAGAACTGCTAAATCAGGCTATAGAAATATTAAAGCCCGTAATAGGAAGCGCAAGTGAAAAGAAAATAGGCACCATAGTTTTAGGAACTGTTCACGGAGACTTGCACGACATAGGAAAGAACATATTCCGCAATATGGCTGAAGCTGCAGGATTTCAAGTCTATGACCTTGGAATAGATCAACCTGTAGAAGCCTTCGTAGAAAAAGTTAAAGAAGTACATCCTGACATAGTAGGACTTAGCGGAGTACTCACCCTTGCCCTTGAAGCTATGAAAGAGACAATAGACGGCCTTAAAGAAGCAGGTCTAAGAGACGAGGTTAAAGTGATAATAGGAGGCAACCCGGTAAACCAGGAAGTGTGTGAACATGTGGGGGCAGATGCCTGGACGACAAATGCTGCTGAAGGAGTAAAAATATGCCAGGGGTGGGTGAAATAAATGAATGACGTAAAAGCATTGCAGGAAGAAAGGATCAGCATATATCATGATGTATATGATAATAAGGTGCCAAAAAGAGTTCCTGTAGGCATAAGCCTTCCCTTTGAATTTGTTGCCCAGTATGGAGGGCTGAATTTAGCTCAGGCGCAGTGGAATCCTTCGATAGTGGAAGAAACCGCTGACAAATTATGTCAGAAGGTTTATTCTGATACCTGCGTTTTCTCCGGCTCATTGCGTTTTCCTTCCTTTTACGAGTTGATGAAATCTCAATCCTTCGTTATGGCATCAAATGGATTTATCCAACATCCGGAAGTAGTTGGCATGATGCCGGAAGATTATGATTATCTTATTGAAAAACCTTATGACTGTATTCTGGAAAGAGTGCTTCCTCGCCAATATAAGGCGCTTGATGCAGCAGACCCGATTAATAGCGCTATAAGCCTTACAAAAAGTGTCTTAGCATACAATAATGACTTTATGGAAAGCGGCATGATAGTTGGAAAACTTACCGAGAAATACGGCTACTACCCGGGGAATTTATTTAGCGGCGGTTTTTCGGAAGCGCCTTTTGACTTTATAGCTGATCAACTTAGGGGATTTAAAGGTATAAGCATGGATATTAGGCGCATTCCTGATAAGTTAAAGGAAGCATGCGAAGCAGTTTATCCCATAGTGTTTAAAAAAGGTTTGCCTGCGCAAATTTCTAACTACGGACAAGTGTTTTTGCCTTTGCATATGCCCACATTTATGCGTGAAAAGGATTTTGAAAATCTTTACTGGCCTACATTCAAAAGAATGTTGGATGAATATGCTTCGATGGGGATTCACTGCAGCATATTTTGCGAGGATGACTGGACAAGGTATCTTGATTATCTTTATGATCTGCCGACAGATACTGTTCTTATGTTCGAGTACGGTGATCCTAAAATAATCAAAGGTAAATTAGGCAAAAAGCACATTATTACAGGACTCTATCCAATAGTCAATTTAAAAACAAAATCTGAAAAAGAGTGCGTAGATGAAGTAAAGCGGTACATTGACATCCTTGCTCCACAAGGCAAATATATATTTGGATTTGACAAACAGCCTTTGCTATTAAACGACATAAACTTAGAAAATTTGTGTGCCGTTGCCGAAACCGTAAGAGATTATGCGGTTTATACCAATCCGGGAGATACTGCAGGTATTGAGTTTAAGAAGGAAGAGTATAAGGTGGAGCCTTCGAGAAAGTTAGAAAGTAAATATTATAAGACATGGGATCAATATAAAGCATTGAATCCAAATGTATCAGAGTTTGGAAAAGACAAACTTTCAAATCTTGAAGATGCAGTATTTCAATATCTGGTTTATTTATTAATGTAAATTGTATTGCATATTCGTCATTTAGTTTTTGCTGTCTGATATGCTATGTGCAGGGATTACAGAAAATTGTCTAAAATAAGCAAAAAATCTTTACATTTCATAAGAACCAATATATAATTGAATTTAACTATAAGTGTTTATAGTCTAAAGAAGGCGGAACATCAAAATAACTATAAAAGGTGAATAAATTCGATATGATTAATGCAAAAAAGTTGCAGGAAGAAAGGGTAAAGATCTATGAGGATATCCTTGATAATAAAATACCCAAGAGAGTTCCGGTAGATATATCCCTTACACTTGAAGCTGTAGCCCAATTTGGAGGCCTTGATCTGGTAGAAGCTCAGTGGAAACTTGAAAAACTTAAAGAGCCTGCGGACAAGATATGTCAGTTGGTTTATTCTGACATATGTGTTTTTGCCGGAAGTTTTCGCTTGCCTTCTTTCTACCAGGCCCTTGAGTCGCGTTCATTTATCATGGCATCAAACGGCTTTATTCAGCATCCGGAAGTAGTAGGAATGACGGTGGAAGACTATGATTATCTTATCGAAAAACCTTATGATTGTATCCTAGAAAGGGTTCTTCCTAGACTGTACAAAGCTTTTAACGCTTCAGATCCCATCAACAGCGCAATAAGCCTTACGAAAAGCTTGCTTGCATATCAGAGCGATTATAGGCAACTTACAGACATAATAAATGATCTGGTAGAAAAATATGGATTTTATCCAAGCTCGATTTTTAAGGGCGGTTTTACCGAAACACCTTTTGATCTTCTTGCAGACCAACTTCGCGGATTTAGAGGCATAAGTGTGGATATTAGGCGTATCCCTGATAAAGTTAAGGCTGCCTGCGAAGCATTATATCCTATAGCATTTAAAAAAGGTCTGCCAAAAAATCCTTCAAAATACAGCAGAGTTTTTATGCCACTACATATGCCGGCCTTTATCAGAGAAGAAGATTTTGCAAAACTTTACTGGCCTACCTTCAAACGCATGACTTATGAATATGCATCCCTTGGTATTAATTGCAGCTTACTTTGCGAAGGAGATTTATTAAGATATTTAGATTATCTGTACGAACTACCAACAAATACACTGCTTGTCTTTGAAAGCGGTGACCCAAAGCTTATAAAAGAAAAACTTGGAAAAAAGCATATTATTACAGGCTTGTATCCAATTATGAGTTTGAAAACCAAATCTAAGAAAGATTGTGTTAAAGAAGTTAAGGAGTACATTGACATCCTTGCTCCGGGAGGTAAATACATATTTAGCTTGGACAAACATCCGCTCATGCTAAATGACATAAACCTAGAAAATCTATGTGCTGTTGCGGAAACCGTAAGAGATTATGCAGTTTATACTAATCCGGGAGATACTGCAGGCATTGAGTTTAACAAAGAAGATTACACAGTCGAGCCTTCAAGAGAGCTCGAAAGTAAATATTATAAGACATGGGATCAATATAAAGCGTTGAACCCAAATGTATCAGAGTTTGGTAAAGATAAATTACAATGGCTTGAAGAAATGATTTTTCAATATTTAATTTACTTGATTTTATAATTAAACATGCAGTGCACATAGCACAGAGGGACGGTTCTTTTGTAGCACAGAGGGACGGTTCTTTTGTGTTGTCTGACAACACAAAAGAACCGTCCCTCTGTGCTATTTGTGCTATTCTTTCCCATTTTTTCCCATATGCTGTGTTAAAAATAAATAAATTCTAAATCAGTTGACAATTAAAATATACTGGTATATACTAGTCTTGCAAATGCATTTACAAGTGGTTTTTTAAATTAATCTGAATATTGTAAAAAGGAGATGATAAACCAAACAATCTTCAATTTTCCCATTAAATTTCATTACTCAATCATAAGGGGGAAGG
>ENA-UPAD01002701-UPAD01002701.1-bioreactor-metagenome-genome-assembly--contig:-NODE-2701-length-11872-cov-4.520014_pt1 | contig 11872 bp, 8 predicted proteins | sample MGYA00238179_ERZ772710 | MGnify/ENA primary metagenome ERZ772710 (study PRJEB29004, sample SAMN07631245) | bioreactor metagenome | isolation source: Switchgrass digestor | place: USA: Dartmouth...
AAGGTGGCCTATTTTTTCCCCAGCATCTGGCCTAATTTTAGGGTAGCATTAACAATTAATTTGTTGAAAAATTACTTTATATCTAAAACCAGCAGGATTTTTAAGGTAAAATAGGAAATGTACAGTTCTCATAATTTTTACAAGCAAGTATTATATGAATAAAGCAAATTAATCACTAGGAGTGATAGACCTGAGAAAGATCAGTGTTATCTTGCTATGTTTTATGATATTTTTGTCAGGTTGTGCTGCCAATTTTGAAAGGGGACTGTTTTTAACAGAAAATCCCCTTCTGAATGAAAAATGGGCTCAGGAAAATGTAAATTCTTCCAAAAGCACCTCCACAGATATAATAACTGAACAGTGGGCAAATTCCCTGCACAGCAGGGCCAATTCTCATACTATCGGCCGGGATGAATGTATTACCTGTCATGATGGCTATGCTTTTGCCAATCAAATTACAGAAGCAGCTCAGCTGCCTGCCAGCACCGGACAAGACTGTTTTGCCTGTCATGCGGGACATGGCAGAGAGCTTAAAGAAGCTGGGATGCTGAACATACCGATCAAGGAGAACTATGAAGCAGGCTTGGGGGCAGTATGCAGCAGCTGTCATCATGGCAACAACGTTCCTGATATCACTAATGCCAGACGAGCTTACCCCCATTACGGTCCCCAGGCTGATGTAATAAGTGGTTTTGGAGGGATCAGGACCAGCAGTGATCTGCAGTTTTACAATACATACGGGCACATCAGCATGGAAAACTCATGCGTCGATTGTCATATGCCCGTTAATAAGAGCGGGTTCAGACCCCATTCTTTTACTATGCAGCCAGAATATGCGGAATTAGTTTGTGCTTCCTGTCATCAAGATGCTACGGATTTTAATTTGGAAGCTAAAGCAGACTATGACGGAGATGGCAAAGTGGAAGGCATTCAGGATGAAGTGTCAGGGTTGCTGGATATTTTGGAAAAGGCCATTATTGAAGAATTAGATGGCGGCTCTTTCGAACCCAGCAAAGGTGTCATCAATTATTACGATAAGAACGGCAATCCTATTAGCTCAGTTCCCGATAAGTTATACTTAGCTTCTTATAATTATTTGTTAATTCAAAACGATGGCAGCAAAGGAGTGCACAATCCATTGTTTGCGGTACAGCTGTTGCAATACTCCTATAAAGAGCTGACGGGCCGAGAAGTTCCTAATGCTTATAAATTTCAATGATATGGGGGTGGGGTTGATTGAACAGTATTAAAGAAATTTACTCCAAAAATCTGCAATTTAAGCTATTAATACCTTTCCTGATCGTATTGATGATATGCGCTTTTATAGGGACCTTTCTAGTAGTCAGGTACCTTAACAGTACCCCTATAAAACAAGAAGAAGCCAGGTTAAGAAGTATAGCCCTGCAATTACAATCCGTATGGGACAATATGGAGGACAGTCAATCCCATATCATCCGGCAGTCCAAAATCAACCCTTATAATGCCGGGAATATAGCCATGTACGATGCTCTTGAAACGGTGGCCAAGTTCTCCCAAAAAATGGAGGCTGAAAATACCACCGTACGGACCACTTCTATCAATCCTTTAAGTGACGAACACCTGGCTGATGAGTGGGAAGCCAAGCTTATGGAAGAGTTCGTAGCCAACCCGGCTATCATCGAAGGATCGGAAATAATTGACCGGAACAATTCTACTTACTTGCGATACGCCATGCCCATAATCGGCAATGATTATTGTGCCAATTGCCATGAAGGTGCTGCCAACAATATCTACGGGGTATTCAGCTTGGAAACATCTCTGGATGATATAGTCAGCCAGTCAAGAATACTTAGCTTTACCGTACTTATGATCGGGTTGTTTATTATCGTCTTCTTGGGCTTTATCATGGGCGTCATTTCCAAAAGAGTTATTAACCAGCCTTTAGAAAGCATAAATAAACAATTAATAGAAATGAACTCTGGAGAGGGTGACCTGACCTATAGGTTGGCCATCCATTCTGAAGATTTGATAGGCAGGATAGCGCTCCAATTCAACGGATTCCTGGAGTACCTGCAGGGGATGTTTATCCAGATTAACAGATCCTCCAATGAGATGAATAAAGTAGCAGGAAACATCTCTACCAGCATTGCCGATACCAGAGCAATCCTGGCCAGAAATACGGAACAGATAAGGGCACTATCGGAGATATCCGCAACCGTTGCCAATAATCTGAATGATATTCAGCGGGGATCGGAAGAAGTTGCTGAAAGTGCCACCAGTATTTCTATGCTGACTGCAGAATGCTTTAACGAGGTGGAAAGCGTAGTAAAGGAAGCCGAAGAGTCCGGCCGCGGCATGGAACAAGTAGTTTCATCTGTTGTGGAAGTTCATAACCGGATCGATGAACTAAAAAGAGTGTTTGAATTACTCAATCAATCCATTGAGAGGATTGCAGGATTTGTAGACCAGATAAACGGTATAGCATCCCAAACCAATTTGCTTGCCTTAAACGCTTCCATAGAGGCATCTCATGCTGGTGAACTGGGCAAAGGGTTTGCGGTAGTAGCCGAAGAGGTTCGCCAGTTGGCTGAACATTCATCCGTATCAGCTGCAGAGATAGCCGCAGTTATTAATGAGATCAGTGAAAAAACCAGAGTTGCCAACGAGTTTCTCAATGACTCGGCCAAGGCCTCCATTAACAGCCGGGGGCAGGTTGAAAAGGCACAGGATATGCTTAACTCTATCATAAAACGGATTGACCAGGTGGCATCCAATATTGAAAGCATCAGTGCCGCCGCGGAACAGCAGACCGCCTTAAGTCAAGAAATAACTGCCTCTATTACGGAAGCAACCAAATACAGCAATGAAACTGCCGCTGCAGCAGAAGACTTCTCCAACTCCATCCAGGAACAATTATTAGCTGTTCAGGGAATTGAACAGGAAGTGGCTGAATTGGAAGAAGTGGCCAGAAGAACTTTGGAAATGGTGAACAAGTTTAAAGTATAAACCCAAAAGCAACTTGGACTTGTTAGATAAATAAAAGGAGGCTATCCCAAAAGGACGGCCTCCTTTTTTATCTCCAATGGTCCATCTTATGTGCCTTCGCGAGATGTTCCCTAAATACCCGGATGCACACCATCAACCTGGAAGACGTTAATTCCCTGAGCTTTTCCCTTGACCTTGATTTCACCCAGGCTGGTGGCAGCAACTCTATCCTTGACCTTTTCATAAACCGCCTGGGAGATCAGGATCTGGCCCGGTTGGGCATTGCTCTCCAGGCGGGCCGCAGTATTAACCGTATCGCCAATGGCCGTATAGTCCATCCGGAAGCTGGCTCCGATATTTCCTATTACCGCCGGTCCTGTGTTCACCCCTATGCCAAACTGGACGGTGCGGCCATATTTTTCTTGCAGCCTCTGCTGCAGGGGAGCTGCTCCTTCCTTCATAGCCCAGGCTGCCTGGACAGCTTTGAAGCAGTGGTCCTCCAGGTCCAAGGGGGCATTAAAGATAGCCATGGCGGCATCCCCGATAAATTTGTCCAGGGTGCCTCCGTACTGGAAGATACATTGGGCCACCAGAGACAGGTATTCATTGAGGATTTCCACTACCTCCTCAGGAGCAGCAGCTTCCGAAAGAGGGGTAAATCCCCGGATGTCCACAAACAGAACGGTAATCTCCCGCCTGCTGCCGCCCAGCTGCAGTGCTTTTTCGCCGCCCTCCAGCAGTTTGTTTACCACCTGGGGAGCCACATAACGGCTGAACACACCGGTAATGCGGCGGCGTTCCATGAGTTCGCTGATATAATTGGCTGCCAGAACCACCAGATAGCCCAAAACCAGCAGCAGCAAGGGATATAACAAGGGAAGGAGGTACCCATTGCTGTACATCAGGCGGGCAAAAACCAGATAACCTGCTGCCAGCACCGCCAAAAGGATCAGACCTTTGCCGGGTCTGAGCCGGGTAAAGCCGAAAGCTGCCGCTGCCCCGAAAAGAACAATGGCCAGCAAGGGTATGCCAAAAGGCGCCCTCTGCAGGTAACTGCCGTGGAGCAGGTTCTGCAATATATTGGCATGAATTTCTACCCCATACATGGGAACTTCAGGAGCCAGGGGAGTAAAGTAAAAATCGCCTATCCCCACAGTATAGGAACCTACCAGAACAATCCTGCCCTGGAAAAACTCCGGCGGCACCTCACCGCTGATTACCTGAGAGTAGCTGATGTGTTCATAATCTCCGGGAATGCCCGCGTAGTTTATTTCCATCCTTTTGATAGGATCCAGGGGTATCTGGTTTATATCGGGGGCAGGCAGTCCCTTGCTCTGGCAATACTGCTCATAAATCCGCCAGGCAAAGCTGGGTACGGTTTGCCCCTGGTAATCCAGGTACAGAGCGGTCTTTCTGATTATACCGTCCGGGTCGGGAAAGGTATTGATATGCCCGGTGATAAACTGGTCGGGAAAGTCCGGGAAAGGCACCACAAGGTTATCAGTTTGGATGGCGCCCTGCCGGCGGGAAAAACCCTCCAGATTGGCATAAACGGGCAAAACCACATTGCCGGCCTCCCGGATGGCTTCCACCAAAGCCAGGTCTTCCTCCGGGTCTTCTGTTGCCTCGCTGAAAATTATGTCAATGCCGATGGCTGCAGGCTGCCCTTGGGAGAGTATTCTGATCAGTTCCGCGTGAACATAGCGGGGCCAGGGAAAACGTCCCAGGTCCTCCAGGCTTTGATCGTCAATAGCTACCACGACTATTTCCATATCTACAGGGCTGCTTTGCCGCAGGAGTTTGTCTTGCAGCTTGGTGTCAAAAGTAGAGAAAATGTCCAGATAGGCAAATAAGCCCAGAATAAGGCAAAGAAAAAGTATTAATATGTATTTCCCGTATGAGCCAAGGTTTCTCATCAGCGTCTTCTACTCCTCCCAAATCCCGCTTTCTTTAAAAGCTGCCACCAGCAGATTGTCCAGTTTTCCCTCTGCGGCCATCTCTTCCAGGATGTTAAAGGCTCTCTCCGGAGGCATGGCCTTTTTATATGGCCGGTCCGCAGCCGTCAAAGCATCATAAACATCCAGAATGGTTAGAATCCTGGCTTCCAAAGGAATCTCCCCTTCTTTCAAGCCCTGGGGATAGCCGGTTCCGTCCAGAAACTCATGATGACTTAAAGCCCAGGCAGGTACGTCCTTATAGCGGCTGTTGAAGCGGATTTTTTCCAGCATCCTCTGGGCAACAGTCACATGGCTTTCCATGATCTTGCGTTCCTCTTCGGTCAGGGTTCCCCGGGGAACACTGAGGCACTTTAATTCCACGTCTGTCAAAAGCCTCAGCCCCGGCAGGGGCTCCCAGTGAGCCAATTCCGACAATTCCCGGGCCAGATCTTTATCCACGAAGGTCCCCGGGCTGTTGGCTTTTTCTATAAGCTCCCGGGCCTGACTGAGACGGGCCAATTGCTGCTGGTGCTCCTCTTCCTCCTCCCCGCTTACAGCCCCGGCCACTTTTTTCTCCAGGAAAGACCTGATGAGGCGGTTTTCCACCAGTTCCAGCCTCTGGCGCACATACTCAATCCGGTCACCCAAGCGGCTGGGCTTGTCCATAACCCTGAGAGGAATAGCTACCTTGCCGATATCGTGGAGCCAGGCTGCCATTACCAGTTGGGCTGTCCGGCTCTCAGGAAACTTTTCCTCACTGAAGGGACCGCTGGTCAAGCTGTCAAGGTAACCAGCAAACTTCTCCGCCAGGCGGGCAATATTGCGGGTGTGGTTGACATTATAAGGGGTGCGGGCGTCAATGGCCGTAGCCATGACCTGGACAAAAGAATGAAAGAGATTATCGATCTCTTCCAGGTACTGCATATTAGTCAAGGACACGGCCGCTTGGGAGGCCAAAGAAAAGACGATTTTCTCGAGTTCAGGGTCAAAGGGTATGGTCTGTCCCTGTTCATCTTTGGCATTTAAAAGCTGCAGAACACCGATCACTTCCCCTTCATAGTTCTCCAGGGGGACCACCAGCATGGAACCGGTACGGTAACCAGTGATGGCGTCATACCTTTTAGGCCCGGAGAAATCAAAATTGTCCGCAGTATAGACATCAGGAATATTGACGCTTTTCTTGTTCAAAGCCACCCAGGAGGAAACACTGGTGCCGTCAAGGGGAACGGGAGGCAGGTCAATAGGCTCGCCCTGCCCTCCCTGGTATATGCCCAGGGTATCATTATGGACAATCTTAAATACCAGGCGATCGTGCTCGCACAGGTAGAGGGTGCCGGCATCAGCATTGGTAATCCGGCGGGCTTCCCGCAGAATTCGTTCTAACAGCCTGGTATGATCCTTCTCCGCCGGCAGAGCTATTCCGATATTCAGCAGTTCCTCCAGATGCTCGCTCAGCTTGTCCTTGGCCGTACTCATAAACTAATCACCATACCTTCCCTGGCCGCTCTGGCTTTTGGATATTGACCGTTTATGCTCCCTTCCAGAGCTGCCAATTCCTCATCATTGCGTTCGGGCTTATGGTGAAAGAGAATTAACTGGCCGGCCCCTGCTGCCTCCCAGAGGGCCAAACCCTCTTCCCAGGTGGAATGTCCCCAGCCTTGATACTGGGGATACTCAGCTGCGGTAAAATGGGCATCGTAGATAAGCAGATCTGTTCCAGCACACAATTCCAGGAGAGCCTGCGCCTTTTCCGAACCATGCTCGTAATCAGTCACATAGCAGCAGGATTTGGCTCCGTACTGAATTCGGTAAGATATACCCCCATCAGGATGGTGGTTGGCGACCGTTCCCACGGTAATGCCGTCCCCCAGATCCAACCTATCTCCCGGCATGATCTCGGTAAAATGCAGGCTTGCCCCCAGTTTTTCCAGGGGAACCGGAAAATAAGGATGCTGCATGGTTGTTTTAATTAAATCCAGTAAGGAAAAACTTTTGTGTCTTTCCCCGTATAGAGAAAAGCTGTTGCCCCGGCTGAAAAAGGGCTGAAAGAAAGGAAGCCCTTGTATATGATCCCAATGGTAGTGGGTGATTAAAATATCCCCGCAAACAGGGCCCGGCTCCTGCAGCAGCTTGGCGCCCAGGTCGGCTATTCCGGTTCCTGCATCCAGAACTATCAGCCTCTTGCCGATTCGGACTTCTACACAAGGTGTATTGCCGCCGTATATAACTGTCTCGGGTCCCGGCACCGGCCGGGACCCCCTGACACCCCAGAAGGTAATGATGAAGTCGTTTGGACTCATTTAGCCTCTCCCTGCCGTCAAACTAGTACTCTATACCAGTACCCTGGACAATTTCCGGTTCCGCACCGATGAAATCATCCCAGGCATCAGCAGGCGCAAAGATTGGTTTATCAGAATCTAAAGCTGTTATTACTAGCTTTTTATCAGCATCAAGGCTTGCTTCAGCAAAACCACTCAGAGCATAACTTAAGTTTGCCACAAACGAGTCAACCTCAGATGTTTCATAAATATAAGCTGTAACATATCCAAATTCTCCATTTCCCCCAATTTGGCCAATTTGTATTGCCATTGCCTGTTCAGAGAACAGACTAATCAACTCATCAAATGGTTCAATGCTGGTAAGTGTAATGGTTGGCTCGGTTACACTTCCGAAGATAGCTTCATTAGCTAACTTCAGCGGTTGAACCCTGCTATTAGGTCCAACCTTTGTAGAAGTTATTTTTAGTTTGCGTTCAGGAGTAATTTCGGCAATAGCTATCGGTCCTTCCTCGTCTGATAGATAATCATTTAGATAATTTAGGAAGTCGTTCTCATCAGCGCCATAAATCGGGCAGGTTCGCAACTCAAAAATACTGTCTATAGCAAAAGCTAGGGCCTTGCCGGACTTGTCCGCCAAATAGTCAACAAAGGCATTCCCTTCCGGCAATACTATACTGCCTTTTATATAACCTGCTGTCTCAGGGATATCAATGTAGATATCTATAAATACCGGCAGGCCGTAATCGAACGTAATCCAAACCCGGTGGGGACCATCGTCGGTAACCGGCAAGCTATTGAGAAAGTCACTCTTAAGAGTAAAAACTAATCCCCCTTGATCTTCATAAAGAATATAATCTTCATTTATATCCAATATTTCTACGTCTTCTCCCGTTTCTCTCCATACATCACTCACTTTATTACCAAAGCTTTCAATATAGAAGGTTTCATCCCCAAAAGCCTGTTCAGCCCCGGATAGAACATTAGGTTCGATGGTATTCATGACACCTTTCCTGGCAGCGTGCTTCACTACCCAGTAATCACCTATCCTGGCTGTATAAACAAAATGCGGCGTGTCTGAATATTGATCAATGACCATAGAACTGTGTATCCCTACTCCCGGTCCTTGATCGATAACCTCTTTCACCCAATATTCGTCATCTTCATCAACCACGAAGCGAGCATGTTTCAGGGACCCTACTGAACCATCCCCGGCATAGTAACTGATGTGGGGCCACCCCCAACTATCGAGAGCCAGGGAGGCATATTTCCCTACATCCTCTCCGCTGTCAACCACCGATTCCTGACGTAAATCAATTTCCCATTCTCCGCCTGATATTTCGAACCCAAACATTTTGTACCTGAGTTCTTTACCAAGAGAGTCATAATATGCCAGATGCAATATACCTTCTTCATCAACCGCCAGGGAAACATATTGGCCTTCTTCTCCGTATCCCAGGTTGTCATCAATATGGAAAATTTTTATATCATCTTTGTTAGGGGACAACGGATCAGGAATTACGGCAAGTTTCAAGGAACCGCCGTTACTGTTATCATAGTAGGCAATATATGCCTTACCATCCGGTCCGAAGACCAAGGAAGAAGATTTTCCTACATCGCTGTCCGCCCCGTCTACCAAAATTGGTTCGTTCCACTCTACATAACTCGTTGGATATTTATTAGACCTAAAGTATAAATCCCCTTTGGCCTTATCATAATAACTCACTCCGATGCCATATTTATTGGCATCATACTCGATTGTATTAATACTGGAAGACTCTACTGTCACTCCTTCGTCTCCAAAGCCTTGGTGTGACCAATACATGCCGTTGAATACGTCATATCCAAATTGACCATAAAAATTATAAGAAATACATGAGTTGTCCGTTCCGTCAATGTTGACAATGGTTATAGACCCCTGTCGACTGCCAACCTGAGGTTCTTCATCCTGCCAAGTACCGCCGTTCCAGTGCCGGTACTGCATCGCATAAGTATCATAGATAATGTGAGGCATTCCCCGGCTGTCCACAGCTATATCCGTATGGCTTATTTCGTCGTATGTGTCAATAATGGTCCTGTCCCAGTCCCCTCCTTGATATTCTTCATATACCGTTACGGTGAAGCTTGCCACTGCAGGAAGATAGCCATCTTTATAAGCAGTTACGGTTACCGTCGTTGTGCCTTCTTGTAAACCGAAGATATAAAGGCAATTCACTTCAAAGGCGGCTTCGGCTACACTCTCGTCCTCCACCTCCACAGCCAGTTCTACATCTTCATCTGGCTCGGTTTCAATAAAACACATTTCTGCTTCGCCAGCCTGCAAAACAATGTTTCTCAACTGGGTAGTAATTAAAACTTGCGGCAGGTCATTATCCCCCGGATCGGTCGGAGTCGGGCTGTCGCCTCCGCTCCCAGAACCGGAAGATGAGTCACTGCCGGTCCTCGTGCCGGTATCACTTCCGGCATTATTGTCATACTGGATGTTTGTTTGAAGTTGCTGTTGCTGCCTTTCTATCTGTTGCTGCTGTTCCTGCTGTTTCTGCTGGGCCTGCTCGATCCTCTCCTCCAGGTTCTGCAGGATCTCAGGATTTATCAGATCCGGCTGCTGCTCACTGATTTCCTGCAAGGTTTCCAGAACAAACAGGCTCAGTTCTTCATCCCCGGTCAATGTCTCCAGATCATACTTGGCGGGGTCGGTCATATCCCCGGTCTGGACAAAGACTTGGTTGGCCTGGACCTCTATCACTATTTCCCGGGTGACGGTAGTCCCGTCTTCCAGGGTTACAACCTGGGGAACAGTGACAAAAACATTTCCTTCTATGGTTACCACTTGGGCCTGCCCGCCCGAGCTTAAACTGACAAAGAACTGGGTTCCTCTGACCCCCATTACAGCGGTAGGGGTGCGAATTTCATACTTGGCACCGGGACTGAGCTTGCCTTTTACATTGGTATAGACCTGACCTGCTTTCAGATTCAGCGAGGTTTTATCCGCATTTGTCTCCTGGGACTGCACCAGTTCACTTATCTTAACCCGGCTGTTTTCACCGATCTTCAGTTCTTTATCCGCCGCCAATTCCAGGGTAGCCCGCCCGTCTTTGCCGGTAATGATGGTGTCCCCTTGGGTCAGGCCCATGCCCTTTATGGCCGGGAAGGTTTTTTCCCCGCCGGCCCGCAATACCTTCACATCCCCCTGGACTGCCGTTATTTTGGCTACCCTCAGGGTATCCGCAGCCATAGCCAGGTTCCCGGAAAGATTTACTCCGGGCATGACCATAGTCAGAAGAAAAACTATTATTAATAACCAGCTAATTCTTTTCATTGATTCCATCCCCTACCTATCCGTAACGGTAACGGCCCGGTATTCGGGCACCCATTCTACTCCGTAACCCATGCTCTCGGCCAGGTAGCGCAAGCCCACCATGGTATAGCCGTTTCTTATCTGCAGGTTGGGATCCTGGGCAGTATTAAAGTACCTTTTGCCACTTTCCTTTGGTTATGGCAATTGTCCGGTCTGATTCGTGCCAATCAATCTGGCACCCCAGCTTCTCGCAGATGGCCCGCAGGGGTACTATGGTTCTTCCATCCTGGATAAAAGGTTTGTTATCAGGACCTAGTTCCAATCTGAAGCCGTTGACCCAAATCTGTATCTCCTCCGATGGTGGAGCAAATTGGGGAATGGCCCTTATCCCATTGGGATTGAGGGGCATCTGCCAGATGACGTTATTGTCCGCATCTACTATGTATAGTTTGTTGTTGTGATAAGCCACTCCCACCGGGCTGCCTATAACTGCCTGGTACAGGGAGCCCGGAACCTTGCCGTTTTCACCCGTCCCTGCCAGGGTGACTACCTGTCCATCCTTGAGGACAGCTCTTACCCGGGAATTCCAGGTATCGGCAATAATCAAAATCCCGTTCTCCAGTACCGTTATGCCCTTGGGGAAATTAAAAGCTGCCTGGGGGCCGTCCCGGAAACTGCCTTGTATGTATGTTGTTCCTGATAACAACGATCCTCGGGTTCCAGCTATAGTTTCCACCTGGTCTTGGGATATCCTGCGGATCAACTGGTTGCCGCTGTCAACGACATATAAGTTGTCTTGACTGTCCATGGCAAGGGCAGCCGGCTCGTTGAATTCAGCCTCAGCAAGAGATCCGTCCCGGTAACCTGCCTTCCCGGTCTTATTGCCGGCATAGGTGGTGACAACACCCTGGGGTGTAATTTTCCGGATCACATTATTCAAGGTATCGGCTACATAAAGATTGCCGGCCTTGTCAAGGGCTAATCCGCTGGGAGCATTGAACCGGGCGTCCCGGACGGATCCGTCTCTGAAACCTGCCCTCCCGCTTCCGGCATAGGTGGATACCTTCCCTTGGGAGATTTTGCGTATGACGTTGTTGCCGGTATCGGCTACATAAATGGTGCCCTGGCTGTCAACCACCACCGCCCGGGGTTGGTTGAACATGGCTTGGTCCGCATCTCCGTCCACCAGCCCGCCCAGGGGAAAGCCCTATAAATCGGTGCCCTTGAGGCTGCCTGCCACTGTACTCACCCTGCCATTGGCAATAACCCGGATGCTGTTGTTATAACAGTCAGCTACATAGAGCCGCCCTTGATTGTCCACAGCCAAACCATAGGGGGTGTTGAAACCTGCGTTCTCAGGCAGGCCATCGGTCCTTTCTGGAATACCGCTGCCGGCC
>ENA-UPAD01002704-UPAD01002704.1-bioreactor-metagenome-genome-assembly--contig:-NODE-2704-length-11855-cov-3.558136_pt1 | contig 11855 bp, 12 predicted proteins | sample MGYA00238179_ERZ772710 | MGnify/ENA primary metagenome ERZ772710 (study PRJEB29004, sample SAMN07631245) | bioreactor metagenome | isolation source: Switchgrass digestor | place: USA: Dartmouth...
TGAACAAAATGGAATTCCAACATACAAGCTGTGTGAGGATAATTTAGGCAAAAATTTTCTTATTAACAACCAGACAGGAAAGACAATGAGAGTAAGAAAAGCAAGACCAAAATATTTAAAAGTTGTGAAGGGGGCATTAACATGAACGAACTTACAGTTATTAACCATAACGGTCAGTTCGTAATCGACAGCAGAGAAGTAGCAAGAATGACAGAAGTTAGACATTCAGATCTGCTTGAAAAAATTCAAGGATACGTTAAAACTCTTGATTCAAGTGAAAACGGAAATTTCCGTTCTCTAGATTTCTTTATTCCTAGCACGTATACAGTTGAAGGCAATGCTAAAGTTTACCCTTGTTACCTTCTCACCCGAAAAGGTTGCGACATGGTAGCAAACAAAATGACTGGAGAAAAGGGAGTACTATTCACTGCAGCATATGTAACAAAGTTTGAGGAAATGGAAAGTGCAATCAAGACAGGTAGCAAACTACTTCCTGAAGTAAAGCAAAAAGAAATAGAAGCACGCTATAACAATTCACTTGTACGTAAAGCCAATGTATTACTGAAAATTGCTAATAGTCCGGAAGTCAACCCACGATACAGACAAATCCTACAGGCACAAGCAAGCGCAATAGTAGCAGGAAAGCCGCTTTTACCACTACCGGAGGTCGAACAGAAAACATACTCGGCGGAGGAAATAGGAAAGATGCTCGGTATATCGGCGAACATGGTCGGCAGGCTGGCAAAGAAGCATAACTTGAAAACAGAGCAGTACGGCAAATGGTATCACGATAAATCGCCATATTCACCAAAGGAAGTAGAGAGTTTCAGGTACTACGAAAGCGTAATACCGGAATTAGAAAAATTATTAAAACAATAGAACCCTAGTCAGAATTTTGACGAGGGTGGCATGTCGCAGATGTTATCAGGCAATGGAAGTATTCAGCGGAAGAAGAATAGGCAAAAAGGAGGGATAATGTGGAGATATACATTGATTTTACGATTAATGGTGTAAAGTACAGCATGGCTATTGTTAGAGGGATTTTTAAAGTAAAGCATGTAGCGCTTTATAGAGTAACAGGACAATTGCTAGATGATGTACTTCTAATTGATAAAGTAAGAACCAGCACCCTGAAAGAACTAATAGAGCACTGGTTCATTATGCTACAACTAAATGTGGGCAAGAAGAGACGAAATAAGAAAAGTAAGTCCCTCAGCTGCAAGTCCTGAAAGGGTACCTGATGAAATATCCCGCAAAAACTGCTTAATTTTATTAGATTTTTCTGTTTTATTTAATTTAGGATTTTGTATTTCCAGAAGAAAGTTTTTAAGTAATGATTTTATTTCATCTGGAAGTTCCGAATTTTTAATCTCAAGAAATATCTTATTGTAGTTATCGGTAATAACATTATTTGAGCCATTTACATAAATACTATTATCTCCTTGTATTACCGGAGCAACAAAAGGCTCATTAAAACCGTTCTCTACAAAATCGACACCAGTAGCAGTTATGCGGAATTGAATAAAACCAATAGCATGAGCTGTAATTTCTATTAATCCTTTTTCATCAAGATATTTCAAAGAAGTTAAGCAGGATTGTTTTTCTGCAGGAGACATTCCTTCAAACATGATGGAAGCTCTGTTTTTGCCTTCCTTATATCGGTTATACAGTTCGACTAATATCTGTTTTTGATTATCTGTCATAAAATTTTATACCTCCCTTCAGCCACATTTTACTATAAGGGAGAAAATTCCACAAGAAAGGAGGAAGAACAACTTGCTAAAATGCAAACCAAAAATTCCCTGGCCAGTCACGATAAATGACTGCTTGCTTCTTTACCAAATGGGTTATGAGGTAGAGATCAACAACGGTCAGGTCACAAAGATAAGAAAAAAGCGCTCATAAAAAGCGCAAAATTAAACCTTTTCAAGCTCATTATAACAAGAAAGTGAGGTCAGATCAATGAAATTCTCAATTGAATTCAATTCTTCAGAGTTGGTTGAAGTGATCAATAACGGAATGTTATTGGCCTTGGCAGAAACAGCATCAAAAACAGATACGTCTGCATTGGCAGCAGCAAAGATTATCAGACATGAGAAACCGTCAAAGATAGAAGCCGAGAAAGAGCCAGTGCAAGAATCTATAGAAGATCTCAAGTTATCAAATAATACTAAGCCTGATCCTGAACCTGAGACATCTACTAAAAAAGATACAAAGACTTATACACTTGTAGAGGTCAGAAATAAATTGACCAGCCTTTCAAGAGAAGGGAAGCAGGCGCAGGTTAAAGCGCTCATTGAAAAATTCGGGGCGACAAAACTATCAGAGGTTAAAGAAGAAGACTATGCTGCTCTGATGCAAGAAGCGGAGGGGTTATGATGGGAGAAACACAACGGACTCATGCAATTCTATCCGCATCTGCATCACACCGATGGATGACCTGTACACCCAGCGCCCAACTTGAACAACAATTCCCAGACACAAAATCTGAATATGCTGCAGAGGGTACATTCGCCCATGCCCTGGCTGAGTTGCGACTCAGCAGGGCAGTTGCCAACACCATCAAGCCCAGTGCTTACAAAAAGAAATTGGATGAAATGAGAAAGGATCCACTCTACTCCGCAAGTATGGAAGAGCATATAGAGCAGTACGTGACTTTTGTCGGAGAAAAATTCATGGAAGCAAAAAAGAACTGCCCCGATACCCTGGTCCTCCTGGAACAAAGACTGGATTTTTCGGAGTGGGTGCCTGAAGGTTTTGGTACGGGTGATGTCATCATCATATCAGATGGTGTGCTTGAGATTATTGATCTCAAGTATGGCCAGGGAGTACCGGTATCAGCACAGGGTAATACACAGATGCGGTTATATGCCCTGGGAGCAATCAGTCAATATGGTCTGCTCTATGACTTTGACTGCATCCGTATGACAATTGTACAGCCAAGGCTTGATAGCATATCTTCTGAAGATGTTTCCGTAACTGAATTATTAGAATGGGGAGATAGAGTTGTAAAACCGGCAGCCAAAAAAGCCATAGCCGGAGAAGGTGAATTTGTTCCGGGTGATCACTGCCAATTCTGCCGGGCAAAGGCACAATGCAGGGCAAGGGCAGAAGCCAATCTTGAAATGGCAAAATATGATTTTCAGGAACCGCCTATACTCTCTAATGATGAAATAGCTGAAATATTATTTAAGGCCGAGGAGCTCCAGAAATGGGCGAAAGATGTACAAGAGTATGCACTAGACCAGGCATTAAATCACGGTATCAAATTCCCAGGTTGGAAGCTTGTTGAAGGCCGCAGCAATAGAAAATACACTGATGTGGATGCCGTAGCTGAAAAACTTAAAGCTGAAGGCTATGAAGATGATGTGATTTATGCACCAAGACAAATCTGGGGAATTTCAGAGATGGAAAAACGATTAGGCAAAAAGTTATTTGCTGAATATCTTAAAGACCTTATTATCAAACCAGCTGGTAAACCCACATTGGTGCCAGAAACAGATAAAAGACCAGAAATTTCATCAATAGCATCAGCAATAAATGACTTTTCAGATGAATTATTAAATTGAAAGGAGATTTGATAAGTATGCCAATAACAAACAAAGACACAAAAGTAGTTACCGGAAAGGTGAGATTAAGTTACTGCAATCTTTTTCAGCCTAGAGCTGTAGAGGACGGACAGGAGCCAAAATACTCCTGCACCATACTTATTCCTAAAAGTGATAAAGTAACAATCCAGAAGATTAAGACAGCTATTGAAGCTGCAAAGCAAGCAGGGATATCCTCAGTATTTGGTGGAAAGTTACCCCCAAACCTGAAAACTCCAATTCATGATGGCGACGGTGAAAAGCCCAATGGAGGAGAATACGGCGAAGAATGTAAGGGACATTACGTCATAAATGCTTCCAGTAAACAAAAACCAGGAATAGTAGATAAGAACTTGAACGAAATCATTGACAGCACAGAAGTCTATTCAGGATGCTATGCGAGAGTATCAATCAACTTTTATGCATTCAATAAGTCAGGGAATAAAGGTATAGCCTGCGGCTTGAATAATGTCCAAAAAATAGCTGATGGCGATTACCTTGGTGGTAGATCCAGGCCTGAAGATGACTTCGATCCTATATATGACGAGGATGATGATAAGGACGATTCTGGCTTGCTGGATTAAATGTACAAGGGGCTCGAAAGAGCCCTTTCTAATCCAAGGAGAGGAGGAAACCTTGTGAAATATCAAGTTTTACATGAGAATGGTTTTCATGAAGTAGAAGGTACAAGGTGCCTAAAGAAAGAATTCCCAGGCTTGCATCTATTTGTTCATCGTGATTTAAACTGTAAGAACACTTGGAACGTTTCCGAGGCCTACACAGGAATGGCAGCTACAAAATACCACTCCACTAAAAAGGCAGCAATTCAGAAAGCAATAGACCGGCTTAATCAACCTGATAAGTATGAAATAGTACTTGCTACTATTGAGCGCCAAAAGGAAAAAAGCATGTTAACCAATATCGGGAAAGAAGCTTTGGGAACATGAGAACTCTATCAATAGATATCGAAACATATAGCAGTTACGACCTTACAGAGGTTGGTGTCTACAAATATGTCGAAGCACCGGATTTTGAGATTCTTTTATTCGGGTACGCTTTCGATGATGAGCCGGTTCAAGTAATCGACCTGGCCAACTTCGAATTCCTGCCAGAGGAGATAATGAACGCATTAACAGATCCTGCAGTAATAAAAACAGCATATAACGCAAACTTCGAAAGAACATGTATTGCAAAGCATTTCAACATAAACACAGATCCAAAACAGTGGCGCTGCACAATGGTCCATGCATTAACGTTGGGATTACCCGGCAGCCTGGAAGCTGTGGCTAAAGCCTTGGGATTGGAAGCACAAAAAGATACGGCTGGAAAAAACCTTATTAAGTATTTCTCAGTACCATGCAAACCAACAAAGTCAAATGGCAACAGGACAAGAAACTTTCCTCACCATGCACCGGATAAATGGCAGCAGTTTATAGAGTACAACAGGCAGGATGTTGAGGTAGAGCGTGAACTGCGAAAGAAATTAGAAAAATATCCGGTCCCGGACCATGAGTGGAAGTTATGGTTCCTCGACCAGCGAATCAATGATGCCGGCGTAAGACTGGATCCAGTCCTTGTCAAGCAAGCAATAGCCTGCGACGCTCAGTACTCTGCACGACTAGAGAAAGAAGCAAAAGAGCTGACAGGATTGGAGAATCCAAACAGTGTTAGGCAGCTTACAGAATGGCTGGAAAGCAGAGGGCTGTCTGTAGAAAATGGGCTAGGAAAAGAATTTATGCCGGAATTGATAGAGAATGCACCAGATGACATTACAAAAAGGGTATTAGAGCTCCGGCAGGAAATGGCTAAAACCAGCATAGATAAATACAATGCAATGGAAAGGTGTATGTGCAGGGATGAGAGAGCACGAGGACTTCTCCAATTTTGTGGAGCTAATCGAACATGGAGATGGGCAGGAAGATTAATACAGGTCCAGAATCTTCCACAGAACAAAATCCCTGACCTGGCCCTGGCTCGTCAGCTTCTCCGGGACGGAGAATTTGAAATGCTTGAAATACTGTTTGACAGTCCACCTTTTGTGCTTTCTCAGCTTATCAGGACAGCCTTTATTCCATCTCCAGGATGCAGGTTTATAGTAGCAGACTTCTCAGCAATCGAAGCCAGGGTAATAGCTTGGTTGGCAGACGAGAAATGGGTCCTGGATGTATTCCGGGATCACGGCAAGATATACGAAGCCACAGCGGCGCAAATGTTCAAGGTGCCAATTGAAACCATTGAAAAAGGAAAAGAAAATTACCACCTGAGAGCCAAAGGGAAAGTTGCTACTTTATCATGTGGTTATCAAGGTGGTCCTGATGCCTTAATACGGATGGGAGCACTTAAAAACGGATTAACGGAAGAAGAACTGCCGGATATTGTGAAAGGCTGGCGAGAATCAAACCCGCATATAGTAAAGCTATGGTACAACGCTGAAAAAGCAGCCATTACAGCAGTAAAGGAACACAGAACTGTAAAACTGGCACATGGTGTGCAGTATCGTTACGAAAAAAATTTCTTGTTTGCAGATCTACCATCAGGTCGCAGCTTGGCATATGTACGTCCGGAAATAAGACGGGATTCCAGGTTTGACAAAGACGGTTTGACCTATGAAGGTGTAGACCAGGTAAAAAAGAGCTGGTGCCGACAGAAAACTTATGGCGGGAAACTTGTGGAGAATCTTGTTCAAGCTATAGCAAGGGATTGCCTGGCTGTCAGCATGATGAGGTTGGCAGAATCAGGCTATCAGATTCGGCTGCATGTTCATGATGAAGTCATCCTGGATGTACCAAAAGAGAAAAAGGATGCACTGCAAGACGTTATTGATATTATGAGCCAGCCAATAGATTGGGCACCAGGGCTGCCATTAAAGGCAGATGCATTTGAGACGGAATTTTACAAGAAGGATTGATAATAAATAATTGGATTTATAGTATCGCTAAAGAAATATTTAACGGAGGGAGAAGAAAGGAAATTGATTATGTATAAAGTGAGTCCAGATTTAACTTTGCAAATGGAGATATATCATCAGACGTAGCAAAATGTGATTTGCCACAAGAAGCAATAGCCTTGATTAATAAAATGATCGGTATTTTTGGACCGATAAATGAAAGAAATGTAAATCGAATAATGGACATGCAACCTGGCGATAAGGTTAAGTTCAGAATAGCCAAATTAGTGTCGGTATCTGTTAAATGCAAATAAATGTATCGATGCTGAAGAAGTAAGGAGAGGCTAAAATATGCTTGAAATATCGTTTGGTAAAGGACGATTTGACACAAATTGGAAAGTTGAATATCTGGAATGGGAAGAATTCCTGGAAAAGTATCTTAAAAAAGTCCGCAGGACCAACGAAACCATGGCCGAATATGATGCCATGGCGAAAGAAAACAAAGAACGAATCAAAAATGGCCCGGCTTTTGTTGGAGGTTTTATCAAGGGCGGCCGGCGAAAAAAAGAGAATGTCGAAAATCGTTGGCTAATTACTCTGGATGCTGATAATGCAGATGAGAATTTCCTCTTCACTGTGGACCTGATCCTGGGAGGGTATGCTTATGCTGTATACTCTACCCACAGCAGCAGACCATATAAACTCAAATATCGCTTGATCTGCCCCGTTGACCGGGCTATGTCACCAGATGAATATGGAGCAGTTTCAAGGAAAATAGCTGATAAAATTGGCATGGCTTATTTTGATAAAACAACCTTTGATATTCATCGTCTCATGTATTTACCTTCCTGTTCGAGAGATGCAAAGCCTGAACTAATTATTAGTGATGGCAAACCACTTAAAGTAGATGAGATTTTAGCTGAGTATATTGACTGGAAAGATCCATCAACATGGCCGAGACATCCTGAAAGTGAAAAGCAAGTCAGCACTGAAATCAAAAAACTTGGAGATCCTGAAGAAAAGCCAGGAATCATTGGAGTATTTTGTAGGGTTTATGGCATGCATGAGGGAATTGAAACATTTCTTTCAGATGTATACGCTCCGACAAAGTATCTCGATCGTTGGACGTATATACTTGGAACATCTTTCGGAGGACTGCGGGTATATGATGATGCCTGGGCATATAGTGAGCACCAAAGTGATCCAGCTAATGACGGTCACTGCCATAATATTTTTGACTTAATTCGGATTCATAAATTCGGGCACCTGGATGCGGATGTAAAGGAACATACACCGACCAATAAATACCCGAGTTATAAGGCCATGCTTGAATTTGCAGCGAATAATCCGGCAGTCAAAAAGGAACTTTTATCAGATGCAAAAAATGATTTTAACGAAACTTTCATTGATGATTCAGAAGATCCTGACGCATGGAAAGCACTTTTAGATATAAACCCTAAAACAGGAATGCCTTATTGTACGGCTAAGAATGCTGAAATCATACTCAGAAACGGCCCATTTAAAGGCATACTTGCTTATGATGCTTTTGGCAACACGGAAGTAATAAAAGGTCCTCTGCCATGGCGTAACCGTGAGAGGCCGAATCAGGAATACGAACCATGGTTAGGAGCTGATGATAAAAGATTACTGCACTATTTCGGAAAGATGTATGATTTCAAATCAGCTGCAATAATCCAAAATGCTTTTACTGAAGTAGTGCACTCAAATACATTTCATCCCATTAAGGAATATCTTGAGTCCTTTACATGGGACGGCATTGACAGGGTTGACCGTTTATTTGTTACTTATCTGGGCGCTGAGGATACGCATTATACAAGGCAAGTTACCCGAAAAATGCTTGTGGCCGCAGTGAAAAGACTTTACGAACCTGGCTGTAAGTTTGATTATATGTTAGTGCTTGTAGGACCGCAGGGTGCCGGTAAAAGCAGTTTATTAGCAAAACTTGGCCGGAAATGGTTCAGTGATTCATTAAGAACGTTTGAAAACAAGGAAGCAGGTGAGCATCTGCAAAGTGCATGGATATTTGAACTCGGAGAGCTTTCAGTTCTTAAAAAAACTGAGCTTGAAGAAGTTAAGGCATTTCTTTCAAAAACAGCAGACAGGTACAGAGTAGCATATGACCGTCAGGTATCAGAATTCCCTAGAAAATGTGTATTTTTTGGTACGACAAACAACAATAACTTTTTACGAGACACCACAGGAAACCGCCGTTTTTGGCCTGTAGTTGTTAATCCGGAAAAACGAGAACTAAATCATTGGGAGCATCTTACTGACGAAATTGTAGGCCAAATATGGGCGGAGGCATTGGAATTATACAGGCGCGGGGAACCATTGGAGCTTGATAAGGAAGCTGCTGCTGAGGCTGAACGCATACAAGGCTTGCATATGGAAGAAGATCCAAGGGAAGGGCTAATACAGAAATACCTGGATACACCATTACCGGAAAACTGGGACGAAATGGACTTGTGGGCAAGAAGACGATATCTTGAAGAGCCTACAGGCAACATACCACGTACAAGGGTATGCGCTGCAGAGATATGGGCTGAAGCTTTGGGGCAAGATCCTGCAAAGTTTGGGGTGTGGGAGGCAAGACCTATTTATGATATTTTGCGGAAATTCCCGGAATGGCAACCAAGAGATAAAGGACGGGTAAGATTCAAGCTTTATGGACTTCAGACTGCCTATATTCGTTGTAACAGTAAAGATATCAGTAAGCCTTAAAAACTGTATCAGTAGTAGCAGTAAAAAGTTTACAAATGAACAGTAAAGAACAATAATGAACAGTAAAAACGATTTTACTGTTCCAGTTCAAACAATTGAAATTGCTAGCTTAAAAGATATTATAACAGTAATAACACTAAAAATTCTATATGTAATAAAAATAGTTAATTAAGTAGAAAAAAAGAATAAAAGATAACTTAAATAAATTTAAACGCATATACGCGCGCGCGTGTGTGATTAGTGCTAACAAACTAAAACTTGAGGCGTGAAGTTGACATGAGAGAATTACAAATCGAAAAGAAACTAAAAAACAAAATTGAGGCTATTGGAGGCAAGTGTATGAAATTTGTTTCTCCTGGCATGTCAGGGGTGCCGGACCGCATCTGCCTCTTTCCGGGTGGCAGAGTAATATTTATTGAAACGAAGGCGCCAGGCGGAAGACTAAGGCCATTGCAAAGGAAAAGGCATCAGGAGCTACGAAAATTAGGATTTAAAGTTTTATTGATAGATTCGGAGGAAAAAATCAATGAAATTTCAGCCACATAAATATCAAGAATACGCGATACAAAAAATCTTAGATACACCTGCTGTTGGACTCTTTCTTGAGATGGGACTTGGTAAGACAGTGATAACTTTAACGGCTCTTGATATTCTGCTTTATGATATGTTTGATGCTTCAAAGGTTTTAATTATTGCGCCCTTGCGTGTAGCAGAGGATACTTGGAGCCGGGAGAGCCAAAAGTGGGAGCACCTGAAGCATTTGAAAATCTCCAAGGTACTGGGTGATAGAAAGCAAAGAGAACAGGCATTAAAAGCAGAAGCAGATTTGTACATTATCAACCGTGAAAATGTTGAATGGCTTGTAAGCTATACCGGAAGTGAGTGGCCGTTTGATACGGTTGTGATAGATGAACTTTCAAGTTTTAAATCGTCATCAGCAAAACGATTCAGGGCATTACGGAGAGTACGGCCGATGATAAACAGAATAATAGGCTTGACCGGAACACCGACACCTAACGGTTTGATGGACCTCTGGAGCCAGATTTACTTATTGGACCAGGGAGAGAGGCTTGGAAAGACAATAACCGGATTCCGAGATAGATATTTTATCCCTGGGGCCCGTAGTGGGCATATTGTGTATGACTGGAAGGCAAAGAAGGAATCTGAAACGGCTATTTTTGAAAAAATCTCCGACATTTGTGTCAGCATGAAGGCCGAAGATTGGATCGCATTGCCTAAACGAATTGATAATATCGTTCCGGTTGTGCTGGATGCCAGTGCAAGGGCAAAGTATAAGAAGCTTGAAAGGGATCTCTTGCTTCCCATGGTGAATGCAGATATAGTAGCGAATACGGCTGCGGCGCTATCAACGAAGCTTTTGCAGCTGGCAAACGGTGCGGCTTATGATGAAAATAAAGGGACCCAGGAAATTCACAGTGCAAAGCTTGATGCATTGGAAGATATCCTGGAAGCTGCAAACGGGCATCCGGTACTGGTGTTTTATAACTATAAACATGACTTGGAACGGATTCAGCGACGCTTCCCACAGTGCCGGGTTTTAAGAAAAGGCGTTGATGGAAGTAAGGATATAGCAGATTGGAATGATGGAAAAATTGAGTTACTGGCAGTACATCCTGCATCGGCAGGCCATGGATTGAATCTGCAGGATGGCGGAAACGTAATTGTCTGGTTTGGATTGACCTGGAGCTTAGAGTTATATCAACAAGCGAATGCGAGACTATACCGGCAAGGGCAGAAGCGAAGCGTAATAATACATCATTTGGTGGCCGAGGAGACAATAGATGAAGATGTAATGAAGGCATTGCAGACTAAAGCAGCAGGACAAGAAGCATTAATGGCGGCAGTTAAAGCTAGAATTGATAAGGTTAGAGGGATTATAAATATGATTGCATAAAGTAACAATCCAGGTGTATTAAAAGGATTATAAATCTTAATTTTCGGAGGGATTAAAGTGATGACAAAAGATGATTTGAATGCGATATCTCAGGCTTTAGACAAACAAGTGAAAAAAGCGGTTGAAAAAATTCTTGAGGCAAAAAAGCAAGTGGAAGAACAACAGAGAGATTTCTTCAAAGAAACCGAAAAGCTATTGTATGCATACCCAAATTTAAAGCTAAAAGTTGCGCAGGATGAAGAGGATCTTGCAAGTGGAGCTTTTGCTATAAAAATTAATAAATCCAAGGATATAATAAAATATTCTGCCAATTCAGGTTACAGACTACCAGAAGAATATGTACAAGAGGAATTAATACGTAGCAGAAAGGCAAGTATGGAAAGAACAAAGTTGCAAGTACAGAGAATTGATAAGGCACTGGAAACTATAAAAGATGATCCATATTACGAAATTATTCCAATGAAGTATTTTGATTGCTTGCAGCCTGCGGAAATAGCAAAAAGACTTAATTGTGACGAAAGGACGTATCGTAGAAATAAAAATAGGTTAGTAAATAAGATTAAGATTGTTTTGTTTGGTGCAGATGCTTTGTGAACTTATAAAAATATAATGATGTCCGTTTTGTGTCCGTTTTATGCCCGTGACATGCCCGATTAACCATGTTATAATAATTACAATGGAATTTTTATGAGAACCGCACAAGGAAACTTGAAGCGGTTTTTTT
>ENA-UPAD01002713-UPAD01002713.1-bioreactor-metagenome-genome-assembly--contig:-NODE-2713-length-11803-cov-388.891216_pt1 | contig 11803 bp, 7 predicted proteins | sample MGYA00238179_ERZ772710 | MGnify/ENA primary metagenome ERZ772710 (study PRJEB29004, sample SAMN07631245) | bioreactor metagenome | isolation source: Switchgrass digestor | place: USA: Dartmouth...
CTGAACTCGTTGCCGAAATCGTTGGCAGTATTGATCAGTTCCCCTTCCGTGGGATCCAGCAGGCCCCTTATGAACCAGGCATGCTCGGCCATTATCCTGTTCCAGAATATCTCCTGCCCGGCCAGTTCACCGGCGCCGCCGATGCTTTCCCTGTTCTGCAGCCTGTTCAGCGTTCTGAGGTAGAGCTTTGCCTCCCTGAGGATATGGTCGATCAGCAGCGGATAATTCATCGTGAACAGCCTGCAGGCAAGCACGCTGCTCAGTATCCTCGTCTTGAAGTTTATCAGGGCTGTAGTGAGCACTATCGCCTTGCGGTTCAGGTTGAACACCCTCTCTTCCAGCAACGGCGATACGAGAGCGCCTCCGTCTCCAACAAGCCCTTCCTCCATCTGGGTCAGCCTGAAGTTGATGGGGATGCCGGTATAGAACTGGGTAGCCCTCTCAGCTGCAAGGGTATGGGGTGTGACGAACTGTCCGGCATCGACCGACTCCTGGCTCACGACCCCGTTGGACAGCGAGATTGTCTCGGTCAGAAGCATTTCGAACTGGTTTTTCAGCATATCCGCTTCACGGGCCAGGTCAGCGTCTTTGGCCGTAAACGCGGCTTCGAGGAAAATGGAGTGCTCCTTGGCGATCCTGCCGAAGAAAAGGTTGAGTTCAAGCGAAAGCCTGATATATTCCTCTCTTGATATCATGAAAAATCACCCTTTACAAAAAAATGCAATAAAAAAACCCAGCGCACTATATAATATGGCTGGGTTACATAAAGAGTGACGTTCCGGAATATAGTAAATAAATGCGGAAGCTATCCTTAACAGCGCCGACGTTCAAATCACGGATACTGTATCCTCGTTCCGCAGCTACGGTACCTTGCACCTGATCAATACCCCAACTCTTCACCTACGATGATTACCTTTATACGGCCTTTGACTCTCTGATAAGCGGACACCACATAGTTGCAGCAAATACGCGCCGGGCTTCCGCAGCCGCTGGTCATGCCGGTTTCATCCTGTGCCAGCGACATGCACTCTCCTTTTTCCCTGCAGTATGTCTGGCAGGAAAGCCTTGTCGCGTTAGCCGGCGCCGCCGTCCTTTTCACCCTGTCGATCGCTGCGTCTATATCGCTGACTATTTTGTTGTACCCCGCAACGATAATGACCGACTTCGGCCCGTAGCATATGGCGGCCACCCTGTTGCTGTTGCCGTCCACGTTGTACAGTTCGCCGTTCTCGGTAATCGCATTGGCGCTGCAAATATATGTGTCAGCGAAAAACGACTCCCTGTATATTTTATTGATGTCATCGCGGGAAAGTCCTTCACGGTAACGGTCCAGGAAGCGGTAGCTGCCTGAGCGGAGAAGATCGATGACCCCGCATTCGAACAATGTCATGGATCCTCCGACGGCAACCGTCTGCCCTTCGCTCATGAGCTCCCTGACCTTGTCTGCGACTTCGGCCCTGCTTTCCACGTAGCAGGCCTGCATATTGTTCTTTTCAAGATTCTTTATCGTTTTTTCAATGCGTTTCTCAATAATGGCTTTCAGGTTGCTGTCCATATATCTAGACCCCCGTCCGGTAATGATATGCCGGTGCGCCTGCACCAACTGTAATAAATTATAGCATGACTGTCTGCTGAAAATTATCACTTTACAGAAAATTTATACTGCGGCAGCAATCCGGCGCAATAAAAGACCGGCACCGGTTTTTCCGTGTCGTCCCGGAAAAAGCCGGCGCCGGTTCAGGTTATTGATGCATGCATTTATGGGAGGTTAACTTCAAGTCCCGATCATTTGGCTGTACGATTATTCAGAAGCCCGATTACTCTACCGTCAGCACCACTACCGACTTCGCCGGCATCATTATCCTGAGCGCGCCATTATTCAGCCTTGCTCCGTGGAATTCCGCAGGTTTGATATTCTCCGGTTCATCAAAGGTATTGTGTGCGTTCATGGCCGGAGCAGTAAGTATAGTGCCGCTGACGCGGGAGATATCCCCGCTGCGCAGCAGGCAATCGATCTCCGCTTCTTTGTCATGGCTCAGGTTGCAGATGGAGATGTGTATCCTGTTGTCCTTATCGATCGATGCCGATGCGCTGACCTGCGGGATCGCATTGCCGCCGAAACTGTATTCTTCGTTTTCCAGTGCCATCGGCAGCAGTTCTGCATCCTGGTGCACCTTATACATGCCGAATACGTGGTATGTCGGCGTCAGGACCATCCTGTCGCCCTCCGTCAGTATGACGGACTGCAGTACGTTGACCATCTGGGCGATATTCGCCATCTTCACCCTGTCGCAATGGTTGTTGAAAATGTTGAGGTTGATGCCGGCCACCAGCGCATCCCTCAGCGTGTTCTGCTGGTACAGGAAGCCCGGATTCGTGCCCGGTTCGACATCATACCATGTTCCCCATTCGTCGACGATCAGGCCGACCCTCTTCTCAGGATCATAATGGTCCATGATGACGGAATGGCGCGTCACCAGTTCTTCCATATGCAGCGTCTTCCTGAGCGTGTCGAACCATTTTGATTCGTCAAAATCAGTAGCCGAGCCCTTTGCGTTCCAGTCGCCGGGAACCGTATAATAGTGCAGGCTGAGCCCGTCCATCATATTGCCTGCCTCCCTCATCAGGACTTCGGTCCACCTGTAGTCTCCGGCATTGGCTCCGCAGGCGATCCTGTATATCCTGTTCCCGCCGAAGTTCCTTATATACGTCGCATACCTGCGGTATTCATCGGCATAATACTCAGGCCGCATGTTGCCGCCGCATCCCCAGTTCTCGTTGCCTACGCCGAAGTATGTCAGCTTCCACGGCTCTTCTCTCCCGTTGGCTTTTCTCAGGTCCGCCATCGGCGATTTCCCGTCAAACGTTATATATTCGATCCACTGCTGCATTTCCCTTACTGTGCCGCTGCCAACATTCCCGCAGATGTACGGTTCTGCGCCGATAAGTTCACACAGCCTGAGGAATTCATGCGTCCCGAAGTGGTTGTTTTCCGTAACGCCTCCCCAATGCGTGTTGATCATCGTCGGCCGGCTCTCATATGGCCCGATACCGTCCATCCAGTGGTACTCATCCGCAAAGCACCCTCCTGGCCAGCGAAGGACCGGTATCTTTATCGCCTTCAGTGCTTCAATGACATCGTTGCGGATGCCATCCGTATTCGGAATGGGGGAATCCTTGCCGACCCATATCCCTCCGTATATGCATCTGCCAAGATGCTCAGAAAAATGGCCGTAGATGTTTTTGCTTATTTTCCCCTTCCTGACCTCAGCATCCAATACCATCCGTATCATGTCGTATATCCATCCCTCTCCTGTTTGTATTGTGTTTCGCAAACAGCCTTGCCGGCTTCCGAATCACCAAGTCTGACTATTTGATTACCATTTTGTGATTTTTTATACCTGGTAGTAAATCGTTTTACTTCCTATAAAAATTATATTCCCATTTATGTGGCGTGTCAACAATTATCGATTATGACCACAGCAGGCACTCCCTTTGCCCGCAAAAAAAGCGGTATCATCGTAAAACGCGATGATCCGCCATTCATCCGTTGTTTTCTTTAAATTATCATTTTATTTTCTTAACAGAATCACGTTCGATTATCCGGCACGGCATTTTTATGATCTCCGATCCGGGTTTGAGCTCATACTCGTCGTTGAGGAGCTTTATCATGAGTTCCGCTGATTTTATGCCGATCTGTGCGAACGGTATCTCGTTTGTCGTGAGGGCAGGCTTCAGATACCCGGAAATTTCCATGTTGTCATATCCGGCTATGGATATGTCTTCTCCTGCCCTCAAACCGTGCTCGTACAGGTAATCATAGACGCCTGCGGCCATGTCGTCATTCAGGCAGAAAATCGCCGTAACGTCTTCCCTGATCAGCCCTTCAGCTTCCCTATAGCCTGAATCCCGCTTCCAGTTCCCGTACTTTATCCAGTCGGGATTGAACGGTATCCGTTCTTCATACAATGCCTTCTGCAGCCCGAGTATCCTCTTCTGGGTGTGCAGGTTGTCGGCAGTACCGGCTATCACGCCGATCTTCCTGTGTCCCCTGGAGATGAGGTACCTGGTCATATCGTATCCGCCTTTTTCATCATCGATGACGACCGAAGCGAAATTAGGCGATTTTGAATATGCGTATACGACTATCGCAGGGACTTCGAAATCATCAGGGAAACAGTTGGCCAACCTGGCGTGGCCGGCAACGTATATGATCCCGTCGACCTTTATTGAAATCAGTTCGCGTATCGCAGGCTTCAGTACCGACTGCAGTTTTTCCTCATCGTCATACCATGTATCCATCCATTTATCATACATGCGCATGTTGATGAGGATCGTCCTGTAGTGCATGTCCTCGCAATACGCCATGATCCTTTCGATAATGGGAGGGGAACTGAACTGGATCAGGTCCTCTGCGATTATGCCGATTATGTTCGTTTTTTGCTTTCTCATACCCTGAGCGAAATAGTTCGGCTGGTAACCTGTCTTCTTCACGATATCCAGCACCTTCTGCCTGGTGGCCTCGCTGACCTTGCGCTTTCCGTTCAGGACATTCGATATGGTCGATGTTGAAACTCCGCACATACGTGCGATTTCTTTCTGTGTAACCAAACTTCTTTCCTCTTTCTGTTCAGATTATCGTCAGTTGTTAAAGATTTAACCTTATCATAATAATAACTAAGTAAAACTGGTTAATTCAACTGGCAGAATACATAAAAATAACGCCCTGTTATGCAACATTTTGCGGAATTGCAGAAATTGGCCAGTATAATGCAAAAACCATAATGGACGAAATCAGGCGGTTTCTGTCATACAGAACCGCCCGACCGGCATGTTCAGCACCTGATTATTTGTTCTTTTTTATTCTCTATCGTTTACCTGGTTTTAACCAGTTTTGCTTCGTTTTACCTCTGCTTGTTACTGTCGGTTTTACTTTCTAATATTATATTATTGTATATCGATTTTCCTGCCTTTTGACTTTGATGGCTCCGACTTTGGTACGATTATCGACAGGATACCGTCCTTGTAATCCGCTTTGGCCTCATCAGGTTTTACCTCCACCGGCAGAGGGATGGTCCTTGAGAAACTGCCGTAAAACTTCTCCGACCTGTATGTGTCTTTCTCGCTGTACTCTTCTTCCCTCCTGGTCTCGCCGGACAAACGGATCGACCTGTCGTCGATATACAGGTGCAGATCATCCCTTGAAACACCGGGGATTTCCGCCTTTACCACCACATCGTTTTCAGTCTGGTAGACGTCGACCCTGGGGCCGTTGCCTGTAAAAAGTTTTACCGGATAATCAAGGACGCTGTTTAGTTCCCTGCTGATATAGTCCGTATCACCGAAAGGTAACCACGGTATCAGCTGCATAGCGATTCCTCCCTTTGGATTTTTGTCATGGTTATTTTTTGCTTAAAGGGAGGAAAATATGTTTCATAGGAGTTTTTCGGATAAAATCCTCGGCTCAGCATATTTCCGCACGCATATCAAAATCAAGCGGAGCGACAAACGACTCGGTCATGGATCCCCATATCTTGTCTCCGAACGGCACATATGCATTCTGGAGAGCCATCTTTTCCAAAGGGGACATATCTCCATTCGTCACAAATCAACAGATCCGTTCTTTGTAACTGTCTCATAAATTGCTGTAGTTCCCCTTTTGCCTCGCTCAAATTGCATCGCTCAAACGGTTAACTAACGCTGCAGTACGGTAGGATTTTACCTGAAGTCTGAATTGCTGGAATTATTACTGGCAACCATTCCCAAGCTATTGTCACCATTAACCGGTTTGGAGACCTTAGCCCCATTTTTAATGTCTTCCAATGTTTGTTCATATTTCTTAATAGCGCTGTCTACACGTTCTTTTGACCATCCGGGAGCATTAACCAATTTTTGCAAAGTAGCTTTTTCCTGCTCAAACCATTCTTTATATTCCTCATATGTCCACCAATCGACGTCAACTCCTGGATACTTCTTTTGGTAATCTGCTTCGCTCATCCAGGTTTTCCCGTTGTCATCGCTTATCATGTTTTCCCCTGACGTTTTTTCTATCTTTGACTTTGCTGACATTGAGGATTCATCATCCTTGTGCAAAGCCTTAAAAGCAGTCAGAAAAATGACAGATAAACTGATAACCAAAGCTACGGCAAGTATCATATTGGTAAGTGTAATTCTCTTCATTTTCATAATAGATACAATCCTCTCAGTTTTTACAAGGCAAGTGCTCGAACTATATCTACTGCAATAATGAGGAGAGCAGCCGAAATGCTCATTTGATAAAGCAACTTTATTTAATTAACACTATCTTCCACTATTGTAATAGTTTTGTCAGCAATCTAATACTACCAAAGTCTTTTGAGTCTGTCAATACTGCTGGAGCAGTTTCGCCGTGCGTGGGAGAGACATCGGGCGCTATGTATCATCCGACGACAGTCTACTGATTTCAATCCACTCTCCCCATGCGGGGAGAGACGAGGACGGCGAAGGCAGTGCGCTCCATGCTGATGATTTCAATCCACTCTCCCCATGCGGGGAGAGACTCCATTGATGCGGATCTGAGGATATACGCAGATTATTTCAATCCACTCTCCCCATGCGGGGAGAGACCCAACCTACAACAATATCACCCTTAACTCCTTCAATTTCAATCCACTCTCCCCATGCGGGGAGAGACCCTAAAACAAAAATCGAGTGGACCGAGTATTCATGATTTCAATCCACTCTCCCCATGCGGGGAGAGACATCTTGGATACTTTTAGCAGGAGGCGGTGCGGGTATTTCAATCCACTCTCCCCATGCGGGGAGAGACCGATTTGACAAATGTATTTGCATTTACCCGTTCTTTATTTCAATCCACTCTCCCCATGCGGGGAGAGACGCCACACGCCACGCGCGGTATATGTTGCGTATCACCTATTTCAATCCACTCTCCCCATGCGGGGAGAGACCGAAAATGGTGGCGCAGATCCTCAGGGTGTACGATTTCAATCCACTCTCCCCATGCGGGGAGAGACTGATATATTCAATTCTGTTGGATTTCAGCTTTATATTTCAATCCACTCTCCCCATGCGGGGAGAGACAAGCAAAACAATGAGCTCATGCTGCAGCTGAAACGATTTCAATCCACTCTCCCCATGCGGGGAGAGACGCATTGCGCTCTTTCCACAAGTCGCTTTCCCACTTGCTATTTCAATCCACTCTCCCCATGCGGGGAGAGACATGGCCGTACGACAGGATGATTCGTTGCCTTTGAAATTTCAATCCACTCTCCCCATGCGGGGAGAGACCTTCTACTTTCCCAATAAATATATATGGACATTCTATTTCAATCCACTCTCCCCATGCGGGGAGAGACAATATATTAACATTTATATCAACTGCAATATCTACCATTTCAATCCACTCTCCCCATGCGGGGAGAGACGGGAGGTCATGCTTATGTTGATTACAGGCAAGGCGATTTCAATCCACTCTCCCCATGCGGGGAGAGACAAAGTGTAACATAAAACTAGAGTTTTTGATACACCATTTCAATCCACTCTCCCCATGCGGGGAGAGACAGTAACAACAAAAGAACAACAAAGGAACACAAACATTTCAATCCACTCTCCCCATGCGGGGAGAGACTGGCTGTGTTAAGAATCGATGAAACCACAGGAGAAATTTCAATCCACTCTCCCCATGCGGGGAGAGACCGGTCCACATCAAACTCCCTCGCGCCATTAATTGATTTCAATCCACTCTCCCCATGCGGGGAGAGACCAACCCCGCCGCCATCGACAAGGCGATAGGAGGATTTCAATCCACTCTCCCCATGCGGGGAGAGACTTAGAGGCTGAACTGAGGCGGCAGTTTGAAGTCATTTCAATCCACTCTCCCCATGCGGGGAGAGACTTGCTTTAAAAAGCAACGACTATTATCACTTTCGATTTCAATCCACTCTCCCCATGCGGGGAGAGACAGAAATTATTTCAGCTATTGAAACATACTGCACAAATTTCAATCCACTCTCCCCATGCGGGGAGAGACACATGGCACCTCAGGGAATTAGTCAGGGAGATAAAATTTCAATCCACTCTCCCCATGCGGGGAGAGACTGCCACAGATTATGCATTATCGGCCAAACAGGGCAAGATTTCAATCCACTCTCCCCATGCGGGGAGAGACGCATTGCGCTCTTTCCACAAGTCGCTTTCCCACTTGCTATTTCAATCCACTCTCCCCATGCGGGGAGAGACCCTTGCGCCCTCAAAATCCAGGGCGCCCGCCACATCGATTTCAATCCACTCTCCCCATGCGGGGAGAGACTTTCGGATCCCGACACAATCATTCGCCTTGCAACCATTTCAATCCACTCTCCCCATGCGGGGAGAGACCAAGATGTAGCATGACGGAGCTGTCCTTCCCACCAGAATTTCAATCCACTCTCCCCATGCGGGGAGAGACATCTCGTCTGGCTCAATCTCGCCCATTTCAGGCCAATTTCAATCCACTCTCCCCATGCGGGGAGAGACGGTTTTACACGTTTCGTCACGAAAGAAGCATATATATTTCAATCCACTCTCCCCATGCGGGGAGAGACCTTGCCGACCTCGTGGACAATCCGCACGAAGCACATTTCAATCCACTCTCCCCATGCGGGGAGAGACTATTCGCCTCCCTGCTTAAATATTACCATGGGAGATTTCAATCCACTCTCCCCATGCGGGGAGAGACCAATGCTATTTTTAAATGTCGTAGTCTGATTATTATTTCAATCCACTCTCCCCATGCGGGGAGAGACTCTGCCGCCTTCCGAGGCCATGAGACCAAGTTATGATTTCAATCCACTCTCCCCATGCGGGGAGAGACTTCATTGTGGATTTCTGCTCCTTCGTTTAGCATCTATTTCAATCCACTCTCCCCATGCGGGGAGAGACGCCGGATGGAGATCGAAATTTTGAGAGACGGTTATTTCAATCCACTCTCCCCATGCGGGGAGAGACTAGCCAGCACAATAAAACCTAGTATCTACAAAAAATTTCAATCCACTCTCCCCATGCGGGGAGAGACTTGTGCCTGTCAACGGATCAATGCTGTAATGATATCATTTCAATCCACTCTCCCCATGCGGGGAGAGACTGCGACCTTATTGTTAGGGTTAAAGCTGTAGTAATTATTTCAATCCACTCTCCCCATGCGGGGAGAGACTAATGGATCAGTCCACAAAAGTGTGCACACCTCGATATTTCAATCCACTCTCCCCATGCGGGGAGAGACTATCCCGCTTTTAAGTTTTTTCTTTTGTTTTTTGATTTCAATCCACTCTCCCCATGCGGGGAGAGACCTCATGATTAATCTTCCTTTCTGCATCATATGAATTATTTCAATCCACTCTCCCCATGCGGGGAGAGACTCAATTTCACTACCAGCAGGCAATTCAAACAAACATTTCAATCCACTCTCCCCATGCGGGGAGAGACTCGTTGGATTCGTCCCATTGTATGCCAGTTTCTCATTTCAATCCACTCTCCCCATGCGGGGAGAGACGTATTATAATATTATGTAAACATTGGCATTAAAGAATTTCAATCCACTCTCCCCATGCGGGGAGAGACGAAATTGTATCAGCTATTGAAATATATTGCACAAATTTCAATCCACTCTCCCCATGCGGGGAGAGACTATGCCGCTAAAGTCAGCACCGCCGCGTTCGTACTATATTTCAATCCACTCTCCCCATGCGGGGAGAGACGATACAATATATAGTTTTTTCTCGAAAAATGAATTTATTTCAATCCACTCTCCCCATGCGGGGAGAGACCTTGCGAGCCTGTACAGATGTGTCCTCGTAGGCAGATTTCAATCCACTCTCCCCATGCGGGGAGAGACTAGAGATTGCTCAATCTATAACAGGGGAGCAGGTAATTTCAATCCACTCTCCCCATGCGGGGAGAGACTCAAGTTTAATTGACATTATGAAAGTTGTCAAGGATTTCAATCCACTCTCCCCATGCGGGGAGAGACTATTTGTGTATTTCCAGTAATGCTTTCAGTTTTTAATTTCAATCCACTCTCCCCATGCGGGGAGAGACAAGGACGGTAACCTTCTATAAAGTTTCATTAGAAATGATTTCAATCCACTCTCCCCATGCGGGGAGAGACCCAAAGCCGACCAGTTCGACAAGTTCATATCCGGCGAATTTCAATCCACTCTCCCCATGCGGGGAGAGACCTCCCGAAGCCGGCGGAATCTGTACATATCTTCCTCATTTCAATCCACTCTCCCCATGCGGGGAGAGACGTCGGCAATGACAACAAAGAAAATCAAATAGCTAGGGATTTCAATCCACTCTCCCCATGCGGGGAGAGACGCGGGGGACAAACTATCCTTCGCTCACCCCGACCTTATTTCAATCCACTCTCCCCATGCGGGGAGAGACCTGTCTGACTGTTCATTGTCGCATACTCAACAGTATTTCAATCCACTCTCCCCATGCGGGGAGAGACTCATTTAAGGATTGTATTGTTTAGTCAGCACTATATTTCAATCCACTCTCCCCATGCGGGGAGAGACCTTCTTTTACCTTCATGGTTATGACTCCTTTCTATTTCAATCCACTCTCCCCATGCGGGGAGAGACGTCCCACCATCTGTAAATTTCGATGGTATCACAGTATTTCAATCCACTCTCCCCATGCGGGGAGAGACATGGCAAATCATCAAGGCCTGCCGGGCTGGCAAAGATTTCAATCCACTCTCCCCATGCGGGGAGAGACAAAAAGAAAGGATGAATGTTTATTTTGTGGCAGAAATTTCAATCCACTCTCCCCATGCGGGGAGAGACTGGATGTTGGGATAGGAGCGAACTCGCCAAATACTATATTTCAATCCACTCTCCCCATGCGGGGAGAGACGTTGCTGGCAATGTCCATGTATACAAGATAGGACAATTTCAATCCACTCTCCCCATGCGGGGAGAGACTCATTGTAACAAAGTGAACGAGCTGCGCATTGAACTATTTCAATCCACTCTCCCCATGCGGGGAGAGACTATGGCGATGCATGGACCTTATTGACCAGATAAAAATTTCAATCCACTCTCCCCATGCGGGGAGAGACTGCCCATACATATTCAACAACTATATAATAAACTCATTTCAATCCACTCTCCCCATGCGGGGAGAGACAACGCCTCCTTAAAACGACGTTCTTTTGTTCCGGATTTCAATCCACTCTCCCCATGCGGGGAGAGACTAGTCGGGGTTTGATATCTCGCCGGTTTGCCAGCCATTTCAATCCACTCTCCCCATGCGGGGAGAGACTGCCTTGGTGCGCCTTTTCTTATGTACTGACTTCGGATTTCAATCCACTCTCCCCATGCGGGGAGAGACATGGGTAATGGCGATATATGGATTCAGTATGAGATTTCAATCCACTCTCCCCATGCGGGGAGAGACAAGGTGTTAGCGTCCACATCCAAAAGTCCGCACAATTTCAATCCACTCTCCCCATGCGGGGAGAGACAATCCTTTGATTTTCTGCTGCCTGAGCAGTATTGAAATTTCAATCCACTCTCCCCATGCGGGGAGAGACATGGGGCATTAGTATGCAGACTGATCAGCGTATCGGATTTCAATCCACTCTCCCCATGCGGGGAGAGACCTGATGATTACGTCAATCTTGATGAATGGGATGGTAATTTCAATCCACTCTCCCCATGCGGGGAGAGACTCATACATTGCATTGTAGGCTTCAAAAGCTCTAATCAATTTCAATCCACTCTCCCCATGCGGGGAGAGACTTAGGGAGGTCCACCATGTC
>ENA-UPAD01002720-UPAD01002720.1-bioreactor-metagenome-genome-assembly--contig:-NODE-2720-length-11782-cov-12.019186_pt1 | contig 11782 bp, 9 predicted proteins | sample MGYA00238179_ERZ772710 | MGnify/ENA primary metagenome ERZ772710 (study PRJEB29004, sample SAMN07631245) | bioreactor metagenome | isolation source: Switchgrass digestor | place: USA: Dartmouth...
GTTTCAATTCACGCCCCCGTGCGGGGGGCAACCCAAGGAAATATTCACGGCAGAATTTCCTATCATGTTTCAATTCACGCCCCCGTGCGGGGGGCAACATTCTTGAGCCATCCTGACCCCTCCACCTTCACAAAGTTTCAATTCACGCCCCCGTGCGGGGGGCAACCCATCCAGATTCATTTGTTTATGCCGCTGAAGGTTGTTTCAATTCACGCCCCCGTGCGGGGGGCAACTTTCAACCCTGTCAGCAGCGGTATCGAGCTTTTGGTTTCAATTCACGCCCCCGTGCGGGGGGCAACCGGGCGCAATGATTGGGAATTTTGGCGGCACAGAAATGTTTCAATTCACGCCCCCGTGCGGGGGGCAACTGCCGCAAGCGGGGCATTTATAACGGTTCATGGTTGTTTCAATTCACGCCCCCGTGCGGGGGGCAACTTTCAACCCTGTCAGCAGCGGTATCGAGCTTTTGGTTTCAATTCACGCCCCCGTGCGGGGGGCAACCGGGCGCAATGATTGGGAATTTTGGCGGCACAGAAATGTTTCAATTCACGCCCCCGTGCGGGGGGCAACTGTCACATGATGGAAGAAAGGAAAATGAAATAAAAGTTTCAATTCACGCCCCCGTGCGGGGGGCAACCCCGCCGCGCAGAACTGGAACAATATATTATTTGTTTCAATTCACGCCCCCGTGCGGGGGGCAACGGCTTGTGGGACGACATGTCTAAAACGGCAAACAAGTTTCAATTCACGCCCCCGTGCGGGGGGCAACACGGGTACTATTCTGAGCCGCAGGTAATAACACTGTTTCAATTCACGCCCCCCGTGCGGGGGGCAACGGAAGCTGAAAGATGGTAGCATAGCAACATATCAGTTTCAATTCACGCCCCCGTGCGGGGGGCAACAAAGTGTAAAAATAGAGTTAAAATCGCAATTAATTGTTTCAATTCACGCCCCCGTGCGGGGGGCAACTGGAAATTGCCATTACATCGCCTAGCCCGGGTACAGTTTCAATTCACGCCCCCGTGCGGGGGGCAACGAGTTGTAAGCATGATGGCCTGCGGTGTGTCGTAATGTTTCAATTCACGCCCCCGTGCGGGGGGCAACACACTTTGACTATAGGCTGTATAACATTCTCATCAGTTTCAATTCACGCCCCCGTGCGGGGGGCAACTGGTTCGAATCCACCTTCCCCCACCAAAGTACAAAGTTTCAATTCACGCCCCCGTGCGGGGGGCAACCCGTTGCTCTTGTCGTATTCAACATCGCCCTGTTTGTTTCAATTCACGCCCCCGTGCGGGGGGCAACATGGCGAAAAGAAAAAAGATGCCCCGAGTAAAAGTTTCAATTCACGCCCCCGTGCGGGGGGCAACCCTCCACCTCCAATTTAACTTCTCTCTCCTGGACAGTTTCAATTCACGCCCCCGTGCGGGGGGCAACTAGCCCGCCAGCTACACGGCCACACCGACACCCAAGTTTCAATTCACGCCCCCGTGCGGGGGGCAACCACCATATTATACAGATATGGCTGCTCAGACATTGTTTCAATTCACGCCCCCGTGCGGGGGGCAACATCATACATTGAGGACGCAAACGGGCGCATGATTGTTTCAATTCACGCCCCCGTGCGGGGGGCAACACGGCTATTGTTGTTACTGAAAAGGTCCCATTTCGGTTTCAATTCACGCCCCCGTGCGGGGGGCAACCTCCAAAACTCTAACGGTCACAGGACCGGCATTAAAGTTTCAATTCACGCCCCCGTGCGGGGGGCAACAAACGTGGAGCTGTGTTTGCTTGGAGTGCGTGGCAGTTTCAATTCACGCCCCCGTGCGGGGGGCAACTTTCGGTCGGCAAGGGTTGTCCACATGCTGGACAGTTTCAATTCACGCCCCCGTGCGGGGGGCAACTGGCGCGGATCGGTGGTATCTGGCCGTGTTGGTTCTTGTTTCAATTCACGCCCCCGTGCGGGGGGCAACACGTCCTTTTTCTAAGTATTGAGGGCGGCCTGATGTTTCAATTCACGCCCCCGTGCGGGGGGCAACTACAAATAGCCCTCTTGTATCCTATACCAAAATATGTTTCAATTCACGCCCCCGTGCGGGGGGCAACGGCAAATACTTCCTCCACGGCGAGGGCGGACCAATGTTTCAATTCACGCCCCCGTGCGGGGGGCAACACCGTAAGCCGCAATAGATTAAAAATAAGATTTGTTTCAATTCACGCCCCCGTGCGGGGGGCAACGAGGCTGCAGATTGCCGACTAAAAAGCGAATAATCCAGTTTCAATTCACGCCCCCGTGCGGGGGGCAACAGCAATAATTCACAGAAACATATTATTATTTCTGTACATAATGCCAAAAACAAAGACTCAATAGTGATAAATAATTAACTTCCGGCTGATTTTCGCTGCGATAAAGCCCAGAATTCAAACTATTTTGCCTTATTTCTCTGCACAGACCTCCATGAGTTTTCTGCTCGATAAAGGTCCGCGCTTAGAGAATAATAGGCTTACCTTGTTCAAACAACTGGGACCTACCGATAATTTCAATTTTGCTTTCAAAGGATTTTCCAATTCGGTAAAGCCGGATACTATCCTGCTTTGGGTCAATAATTCGCTGTAGCCGAGCCTTTAAGGTTGACAACTGTGCCGGGTCGACCAGCAACTCAAACACTGAATTCTGCACCCTCACCCCATATTTTTCACACACTTTGGCAACACTGCGTAAGCGCTTCTCTCCCTTCAAATCAGTCACGTTAATGTCATAGGTAAGAACAACCATCATATGTTACTACCTCCATACAAAAGGCGGATATCGGTCAAGATCTCCCCGTAATACGCGGGCCAGCAGCTTTGCCTGCACATGGGGAATCAAACCAATCTCAATTTCCTCCTTCAAAAATGGATGAATAATGGTTTCCTTTTTGCGAGTCTGATAGCTTGAGATGATCAGCCTCCTTGCCTTACCACTTATGGTACACACTCCTGTATTGTATTCAAAATCTTCTGGAGTTAACTGGCCACGATTAAAAAGAGCCAAGGCCAGGCGGTCACAAAAAGGAGCACGTAGTTCCTCCATCAGATCCAATGCAAGAGAGGGTCTCCCAGGCCGAATCGCATGGAGAAAACCTACTGCCGGGTCTAGGCCAACCGTTTCCAAGGCCGACTGAATATCAGAAGCTAACAATACATAAAGGAAGGACAACACCGCATTCACAGGATTCTGCGGAGGATGTCGACTTCGCACGTCAAAACGGAGTTCATCGTATTTGGTTTTAAGCATTTTATCAAACCGAGAAAAATAGATACTAGCTGCTACCCCTTCAATGCCCCGGATTGTATCTGGACAATCTGCCATTAATAGCTGTTCTCCCATTTTTCCAAGCTGGGTCGCGGCTGATTTCAGGTCTTCTGCAGCTTTTCTGTCCGGATGCTCTCTGCTACTACGAAGGAGCATATTTCGGCTATTGATAAGCTTGCAGCTTATAAGGCCTTTGATAAACGGGACAACAAACTCTCGATCCTCCGAGGCTTCATATTGTCTTTTCCTAAGGAGTACATTCCCGCTGACAGGCCCATTGACCCTGCCATAAAAGCGCCCGTATTTGGACAAGAATATAAGCCCTATTCCACGCTCCCCGCAAAATGCGATGAGCGGAGTTGAAACTGTTGTATTTCCAAAACATACCACAGTTTCGATTGTATGGGCTGGCAGTCTGACTTTCACCTCACCGCCAATTTTTACAGCGATGGTTTCATTTTCACAGAAAAGATAGCTGTCTTCAGTAGTGACATATAGGGTGTTCAGGAGTTTTCGCATCTTTACTCCTCCATCGATGCCGCCTCAAGCAGCATAGCATCGCAGTAGCTTTTTGCCGAATGTCTTATCTTCGGCCCGCAATAGTCAGTCAGTGAGCATTTTTTGCAACGCGGCCCATACTCCGCCGCCGGGATTTTGCCTTCTTCCTCCATCTTCTTCAACATTGAGGCCGTGTGAATCACTTCTTTACGCAGATCGCTGCTAAACTCAACGATGTCCCTTCGATGAGCATCGATAAAAAACAATGCTCCCCTTGGAATCGACGCCCCATACATTTCTTCCAAACACATTGCCTGAGCACAAAGTTGAAGCTGATATTCATGCTCATTCCTGACGACGCCGTGTTTGTATTCCACTGGAAATAGAAGGTACCGCGCTGATAGAAAGGGCAACAAGCAGCCCTGCGGCGATTCCTCCGCTTCGATACAATCGCACTTACCTGAAAGACTAAGTTTTTCGGAATACACCGAATGTCCATAGAGCTTAACAAAAGTACCGCGTTTCTCAATATGATTTTCCGAGTGGACACGCTCATGCTGGACGCGTCCGGACGCAGTGTACTCATTTTCGGCCCAAATCCGCTCCAGCATCAGAAGCGCCGCACGCCTGGGACAATATCCGTACTGGGATATATAAGATAATGGAATATATTTATATGTCTCATCCATTTTTCAACCACTCGGAGTCCGCAGGGAGAGCATTCCAGCTAATTTCACCATACGGGTCCATAAGGAAACCGACTTCCACGCCACGCGGTACTGCGCCGAGGTTTATAATGGCGTTGTAATCCTTATAGCTGCGCGGCTGATTGATCTCAGGCTTTTTTTCAACACTGACCAGTTCGAAGAGCTTATGAGCAGGTGCACACCCCAGTCTCGCCTGACGCACACGCTGCTGCTCATCGCTGTCCGTTCCCACATGCTTGAAGATAATGACCGGCGTAATCACAGACATCTGCCCTTTGCTGGCGGAGCGGTCGTGCTCATACATGTTCAAAATCGCTTCAAACAGTATACTCAGGTCTTCATCGTCAAAAAGGGTCTCCTGAGCAAGGTTGGCGCTGATAAAACCGCGCGCCTCATACAAACCGTAGGGAATCAGCTGCTTGCGTCCCATAGTGCGGAGCTTATCTTCGTCCTGCTCCATTTCCCAGGCGAGATACTTCTCCGATGTATCCGCACCTTTTACATCGTCGGCCGTAGCCATCCTGGTAATGGATATATCCAACGGCAGAATGGGGTCTAATGATCTTGCGAAAGTGAGTTGAACTGGGCCGCGAACCTGACCGGCATTGGGCCCCGTTGACATAACGGCACCGAAAGTGCGCACGTCGTAAAAGAGGGCACAGGCTTTTTGGCGAGCTTTATAAATATCGTCTTTTCCCTTGGATGCAAGCGGTACCTCCGCTTTTTCCTTTACTTGAGCAATAAAGCGGTTTATGTTGGTAGAGTTCTGAATAATGATATCCATACCGGGCTTTCCATAGTAAGCAGTCTGGACATAATTGCGAATTCTGCGTTTGATGGCGGCATCGGTAATATAGCCGTGCATATCCTGCGGGTCCATGCGTGGCATATTGCCCATATCCGGATCGCCATTAGGGTTACCGTCGCGGCACTCTATGTAGAACATGAACTCATACCTGTTGTTGATAGCCATTTTACGCTTCCTCCTTCTTTGTTTCTTTTTGAGTTTCTTTAGATGCTGTTCTCTCTGCAACGATAGCTGCACGCTGCTGATAATATCCGAGGGCAAATTCGCTCTGCTGCTCAAGTGTAAGTGTTGTAGGGACGTTGTTGCCAATCTTCTCTGAAATTTCGCCTAGCAGGGAGAGATACCATTCTTTCAGATATCTGTTCTCGATTTTTGCGAGATGGTGCTGAGACAGCCGTGAGAGTTGCCCGATGACTAGAGCAGGGCTCGTGCATGCGGCTGCATAGTATCGCTGGATAACACCGGTTTTCAGATCAGGCCCCATTGCTCTAGCCTGAATGTCCGCAAATACGGCTATCATGCGTCCCATATGATAGGCAATGCTGGGACTTTCCAGATACAATTCCTCTTTCACAGTCTCAATACCTCCTTTTTGTTTTCTCAGGAGCCAAATTTTCAGCCATTGGCAGGCCAAGGGATCAGGATAAACCTCTCTGCTGCCTTTGTCATCCTCCGTGGAGGTCAACATATCAGAACGTATGTATTGGAGAGCACGGGCGGCTATAGTATCAGGCAGAGGGGTATTGTTTACGATTGACTGAATTATCTGCGGCTCCACGGCAGAGAGTTCTTCCGCCATTCTTTCCGATAGTTTCTTTTTGCTGTTCTTTTGTATTATTAGCAGCCGGACGTTGAGCGCAAACAGCTTTGGAGGTTTACACATGCCTTTTCCACTAGGCAGAATAAGTCTTAAATCGTCAAACCAGCTTTTTACACTTTCGTATAGCTCCTCATAGCTGCCCTGGGACCAGCTGCGCACCATTATTCGCCCCGAAGCACCCGACAGAGAAAGCAGATAGTATCGGTTCGTTAATCGTTCTGGGTATTCGCCGTTCTTTGCGCTCTCCACAAGGCGGTCAGCTGCGTTCAATGCAAGCTGTACATTAACGGTAAGGTCATCATCCGTCTGCTCTTCTTCCTCCGTTTCCCGCTCTCCCCTTCTAGATATTATCAGCTCGAGCAGGTCCTCTTCCGGTCTAACTGGGGACTGATACCAGTGAATCCACTTCGCTCCCGAAAGTTTGGGTGCCTTAGCAATGAGCTCATTTAGTGCCGAGTTTACTGCGGCCATGGCCTCTTCCGAGACAGGGGCGTTTTGCGCCTGCTTCAATTCATAAGATTGGAAGGCGCTTTTGTCGAAGCAAAGCAGTGCGTCCCCGGAAGGATGTCCGCCTACTGGTTGCAACCCCGAAACCTTTTTTACTGTTGCAATAGGCTCGGTAAGATTCCCCGTAATCATGCAGAGCTTCATTCCGGCAGTGCTTTTCAGTGCCAGACGAGCGCGGAACTCGTCCCACCAATCATAATACCGGGTGCTTCTCTCCACCGGTTTTCCATCCACCTTGAACCCTATGGCTTCGGACATTTTATACTTTCCTGATGACTTTATGGCCGAAATGATGGCTTCCACCGTCTCCGGAGTCTCTAGCGCCTTTAGCACTACGGCAAACATTGGCTCAGCACCGCTGCCGCTGCGTAGTGCATCTAAAAAGAAAGCGTGTTTATTAGGGTTTTCTTTTGTGAGTGAATATGTCGCTTTTTCAACAAGGATGTTGCACCTAGGACCATTTATAAGCGAGCCTATGTCTGGACACAGTATTTTCTCCTCAGGACCGGGATCGATGGCAATAAATTTACCGTCCGCACTAAGGGAAATGTAAGCTTTGATTGCCTTTAGGCTAAAGCCGGGCCGCGCAGCAAGGTTGTTTTTCAGCGCATATCGGTACAATTCAGTCAGCATCATGTCACCTCCGGTTTCAGCACGTTGTCGCTATTGAAGGGAGGTACTTCCAGCACACCTTCCCGCAGAACAGCGTGAAACAGGGTCACATAGGGTTTAGCTTTTTTTGTCACCTCAAAACTATTGAGGTCAAAGACATCATATATCATGTACCCAATGTCCAGATCCAGGTTGATTGGTTTTCTCACTCCGTCGCTTTCCTCAAAGTAGGCGACAAACTCGCGCAGTCCCAATGAAGGTTGATAGAAGCATTTGCCGTTTCGAATACGCCGCAGAGCCTGTTTTACCAGCTCTGCTTCAGGAGTAGCGCAGCTTTCCCTCTTGCAGATGGAGGCATACACCCGATACCTGACGTCTTTCAATGCCACTGTCTGTCTTTGGGTTCGACCTTTTTCGTCTGTGCCCATCATTTCTCTCGTTCCATCCGCTAAAATGGGGAATTTTGCGTTATTTGGAAGCTTGTCCTTTACCTCATTGCGCTTGAAGCTGATGTATTTGATGGGATTTAAAACCTCGATGCGATTGACCTGCCAGTAAAACTCCGGGGGCTTGGAATATATGGCGTTAAGTATCCCTCGCATGGCCGAGGGCGTAGGGACCGGGTAAGTTAGCCTTTCAACTTTGCTTTCGGGTCTTGTAAAACAGGCAAAATCCCCCCAGACTTCCAGAACGACTTCGTTTTCCATATGTATCACCTCCGTTTATATAACGCCGTCAAAATCCGCCCCAAAGTTCAGCCCCAACCTCTCGCTGTAATATATCGGATTTCCCAGAGCATACCAGCCGCTCTCAACATCTCTAAGTTTTTCCCCTCGCAGCTTAAGAGGTATGCAGGTTCGTTTGACCGCCTCGACGTCATAGCAAGACACTGTAATTGGAGCAGCCCTTTTCATAAGGGCCGGCGTCAAACCCTCCGCCACCGCTTCGTTGATTATTCCATTAAATAGCGCATCATCGTATGGTACAATGACTTGTACACCCTTGTTTTCAATTAACTTGTATTGTTTGCTCACCTCGGCAAAATTCAACTGTTCAATTGCGCGGCGCAGCTCGCTCTTGTCTCTAATCGCGCCATCCTCGTAGAGCAGCCTGTAATACTCGTCGATATGCGAGAGGTTATAGATGTCAATAGGGTGGCGACTTAGAAGCGTTAGAACTGCGTTTGCGCCGAGTTGATAGAAGTCATCAGGATATAGTCGTATCTCATCAGGAATGAAAACAATGACTTGTCCTGTTTTTCTAAGGTCGTGCCGGTTACAGCGCCCTGCCGCTTGGATAATTGATTCCAGCGGAGCCAGCGCTCTGTAGAGAATGTCGAAGCTGATGTCAACTCCGGCTTCGATGCACTGCGTTGAGACCAAACGACAAGGCAGCCCCTCTGCGAGTCGTTCCCTCACCTCATCTAAGGTATGGCTGCGGTGGGCAGGACAGAGGTCCGTCGTCATCAGGTATAAACCTTCGCAGCCCAGCTGTTCCAATTCGTTGTAAAGCCTGCGGGCATGGGCCCTGATGTTGACTACGGCACAGGCGCTCGTAAACTTGTTTATCTCATGTGCAAGGGAAGATAGCGAGACACGTTCCCTTGTACGCCAGTCTACGCTCACACGACGGGTAAGGCAATAGAGGGACTGTGGGTTTTGCACAATCTCACGGGGCTTCCACTCCATATCCGGCCAGTAGTCAAAAGAGGGCTGGGTGGCCGTGGAAAAGACAACTGTACAGCCGTAACGTGAACATAATTCTTTTACGGCGCTAAGAGTTGCCCCTGTCAGCTTTGGCGGCAGGGTCTGGGCTTCGTCAAATAGAATGACGCTGTTCGCAATCTGATGAAGATGCCTGCACTCAGTAGATTTTGCCGCAAATAATCCCTCAAAAAAGCGGACAGAGGTTGTAAGGATAAATGTCGAGGACCATCTCTGGACGAAATCCCGAGCCTCGTCAGGTAGACTGCTCTGGCTGTGGTCCTCAAGCAAGCATGGGATGATATTGCGGTATACCTTGGCATTCTGTTCGGTAATGGAGAGATATGGCAGCACAATGATAATCCTTCGCAGGTCCTTCCATGTTTTTATTTGCATAAGAGCAAAGGCCAGCAGCGCCAAAGTTTTGCCGGTACCAGTGGGTGCAGTGAGCGTATAGAGGCCCGGTTCTTCTGTGCCTGCTTTCAAACAATCCCGCAGCAACTTATCTCTAATCTCGTTGATTTCCCTATTTTCTGCATTGGAGAGAAGTCCTGCACGGTGGCGCTCCAGCGCTTTCAGCGCCCCCTCAGCGTCGATTGGCGGCTCCGTGGTTCTGTTGAGATAATCCTCGTCAAAATGAAGTGCCGCAGCACTATAATCTGCATCAACAAGCGCCGAGAACAACATTCGTGTATAGAGCATGCGGGCAATATTGGGGTCGCCACTGTGGGTAAAATCTGGTTTAGAAAACTTTGCATGAGGCAAAGTGTTCTCTTTCATAAAGGCTTCTAGGCTTGCAGAGAATTGATCTTTCTGGACCGAAAATTCATCACCTTCTCTGTTAAACCTCTTTCCTAATGCTAGCTCTGTCAGCTCTCCATCGCAGGCATAATCCAGAGTTCCATGATGCGCCCGGATTGCCACAACCATTGGCCACAGCGGACTGCTCGGTGGCAAAGGGGCACGTTTGATATAGTATGCTCTGAATAGATAGGCCCCCGGGGTGGCATGATCAACATTTTGCCGTCTGTGTTCCAGCACCTGTTGAAAAGCTTCGGAGTACTTTCCGAAGTCGTGTAGCATCCCCATTGCCTGACCTTCAGTCTCACAGCCAAAAGCTCCCGCAAATTTGCCACATAATATACTAACTTTGTTCAGATGATTTTTTAATGTTTCTTTTTCTCCCTTGTTGTTTGAGGATCTTGAGTAAAACTGCTTCACTTTTATCACTTTCCGAATGCACAATTTATTAAGTTATTCCATATATGTCATTATACTACAGATAATTTAAATGTAAAAGATAGAATTTTGTATATTTCTTACATATAGCGAAACAAATTGATGATAGGTGTAATAAAAAGATTCATCTTTTGTTTAGGTATATTTAACAATCAAAATACCATTATATAGAAACATATAGAATAGGCCCGCGCAGCGCGCAATTTGCGAGAGCGTACGGTTCGCATCCGTAAGGTCAAGGGTTCGAATCCCTCCGTCTCCACCAAAAGCAAAAACCTTGAAACTACTGGTTTCAAGGTTTTTTCTTTTGCTTTTGCAAGTGGAATTGTGCTGCAAAAATCATAAAAGCGTACAATTTCCGTAACTACAGGCGCACAAATTCAGCCTTTGATTTTGTGATTGCCCATATCCCTTTGTCATACCTGCGGCCTCCAACTCTCTCTTTGCCTGTCCCCTATCAATAGACAAAAAAGCAGCAAAATTCCGTTGCAAATTTTCGTATGTCTTAGTCCAGATTATTTTAACAAATATGGTTGCATCTGTAAGCGAGAAATTGTAGTATACAAAAAAGGAGGTAAATTTTTAGTGAATAAAACAACTTCATTTTTCAAGAAAATCCTATTATACGTTCTTATCGGCGTTATCGCCCTTTCATTATTAGTTGCATCAATAAAGATTTATTACACATCGACGTTTTATAAGCCGGACGAAGGTTATTATATTATTCCGACTGAGGATGAAATGCGCCTCATTATGCACATTGATGGTTATGAGATAGAAATGATTTATGCAGATGAGTATGATTCTTTGTTCGGGAAAATTACGTACGACACCTCATGGACAATATGGAACCACTTTGCTGGGGATTTGTATTTCAGAAGTGACAGTATTCTTTCAGCAAGAATAGCACCCAAGGAATGTACCCCGACAACAGTTAAAATGAGATGTACAAACAACCTTTACTGCGATACATTTTACAACGAGTCTTTCGAAGTCATGAGAAACGATAAGGCAATCGAAGATACTATTGTTGTCGATATTTTCTTCTATGATAGCTATATCATAATTGATGGGATGAAGTTGGAAAAAATGGAGTCCTTAGGCGATGAGGTCCTTCAAGAATTATTAAGGCTGTTTATTGACCCAGTACTCGATGGTGAGAAGTAAACACAGAAGGTATAATGGAGGGCAGATATGATTTCCTTTCTTGTGGGGTTAGGCGGGGCTTGTCTGTCATTAATCGGGTGGTTTGGCTTCCGTTCAATTATTCTCTTGCTCGTTGGTACGGCACTACATCTTGTAGAAACATTAATTGAATTTAAGCAACTAACTGCCTCCGCAAAAATGATGGACATAGTAATTTTTGCAATTGGGTGTATAGTTGCATTGTTTATCGCTTCAATACCATGGTATGTCGGTGGAATACTTGCTATAGCAATTTACAGCCTCATTACAAGTATTATCGGCTTAATCATGTTGTTAAAACTCGCAAGATAAATGGAGCGAAGTTACTTTTTATTTACCCTCTCATTACATACCACTATCCCCTTCTGGCAGCTGTGCCAGCGAGTCGATACCCACCCGAAACTGGAT
>ENA-UPAD01002729-UPAD01002729.1-bioreactor-metagenome-genome-assembly--contig:-NODE-2729-length-11742-cov-6.744246_pt1 | contig 11742 bp, 10 predicted proteins | sample MGYA00238179_ERZ772710 | MGnify/ENA primary metagenome ERZ772710 (study PRJEB29004, sample SAMN07631245) | bioreactor metagenome | isolation source: Switchgrass digestor | place: USA: Dartmouth...
TACAGGTAACTTAATTCTATTAGTGTTCAATTTGAAATTGCAATTTTAGATAAAAAAATAATTCAAATTATAAATTAATTTAAAAATTTATGGAGCAATTCACCAGAATATTTGGTTTTACAGTTGTCACACTCCAAATATTCGCGGGAAGCCGTCTGCTCTCTTCTGTCGTATAAATAAGGTGAAAAAGTAGAGGTATTTTTGACCCCCGGAGCATCGGAATCAATTTTATATGAATATACATAACTGGCTTCATGTTTAAGATAAAGATTGTCGCTGTGACAAATGGGACAGATATACTTCTTTTCTTTCACTTTTTTACCTCCTTGCATGATTGCTTATCCGGCTGAAATAAGCTGAACGTAAAAATCGGTGAATGTGTAAAATGCTTTTAAGAAAGTTTATCCATTATAAATATGCTTAAAAACGCAGGAATTATTCTTGGGCTTTGCGGCAAATATAAAAATAGCGGCGGGTATTAATGGAAAACAATAAGATATTTAAAGGGAAATAAAGGGAAAAAGACAGGTCGTTAAAAGCAGGAAAACAATACAAAAATAATTATAAAAAAATTATATAGCGAATATATTGACAATTTATAAATAAAGGTATATTTTATATATACCCCTCCCCATATGGGTAGGGGTAATGAAACAAGGTGAAAGAATAAGTAAATAATGAACGGAAAGGAGTAAACAAGGCTGCGGATAGCCGGGCCGAATATGAAGAAAGATGAATGACGAAAAAAAGAAAGCGCTGCTCGCGTTAAAAACCGCAAGGGGGCAGATTGAAGCGGCAATAAAGATGATCGAAGAAGGCAGATATTGTGTGGATGTTTCCAATCAGATTATTGCAACCCAGTCATTGTTAAAGAAAGCAAATTTACTGATCCTGAAGCAGCACATGTACCATTGTGTGAAAGAAGCTTTTGAACATAATAAGGGAGACGAAAAAATAGATGAAATTATCGACATATTGTCAAAGCTTACGGAAAAATAATTAAGCCGGAAAGGAGGGCTTATATGTATAAGTCGTTTAAGATAGAAGGAATGACCTGTGCGGCCTGTGCAAGAGCCGTTGAAAGGGCCGTTAAAAAAATTGACGGAATTGCCAGCGCCAATGTAAATCTGGCTACGGAGAAACTGACCGTGGAATATGACGATAATAAAATAAATAACGAAATTATTCAGAATGCGGTAGAAAAAGCCGGATATAAAGCAGTCGCGGATACGGCTGTTAAGACTTTGAAAATAGAAGGAATGACCTGTGCGGCTTGTGTAAGAGCCGTAGAAAGAGCCGTAAAGAAGCTGAACGGAATTGAAAACGCCGAGGTTAACCTGGCTACGGAAAAGCTGACCGTCAGTTATGATCCGTATCTGATAAGGGTTTCAGAAATTAAAAAAGCTGTTGAAAAGGCCGGATACAAGGCTGTCGACGAAGAAATGTCCGTTGATGCGGACAAAGACAGAAAGGACAGAGAGAAAAAGGCCTTATGGACAAGGTTCATCATATCATTGATATTTACCGTTCCGCTCCTGTATATTTCCATGGGACATATGACAGGACTTCCGCTTTCGCATTTTCTTGATCCCATGATGCATCCTTTGAGATTTGCACTGGTACAGTTATTTTTGACAATTCCGGTGGCAGTAATGGGTTACCGTTATTATATAGTAGGCTTTAAGACACTGCTAAAAGGCAGCCCCAATATGGACTCTTTAATAGCCATCGGTACCGGCGCGGCGGTTGTTTACGGAATTTTTGCCACAATTCAGATAATCAGGGGAAACGACAGTTATGCGATGAAATTGTATTTCGAATCGGCAGCGGTTATTCTTACTTTGATAACGTTGGGAAAATATTTTGAAACGGTATCCAAGGGGAAAACTTCGGAAGCCATAAAAAAACTTATGGGTTTGACACCGAAAACTGCCGTTATTATGAGAAATGATTCCGAAGTTGAAATTCCCATAGACGAGGTTGAAGTCGGGGATATAATCGTGGTAAAACCGGGCGAAAGGGTTCCGGTGGACGGCATTGTAATAGAAGGAACCACTTCCGTTGACGAATCGATGCTGACCGGTGAAAGCATTCCCGTCGAAAAGAATGTGGGGGATACCGTTATAGGAGCCAGCATAAATAAAAACGGTAGTATTAAGTATAAGGCTACCAGAGTGGGAAAAGACACGGTTCTTTCCCAGATAATCAAACTGGTTGAAGACGCCCAGGGTTCCAAAGCCCCAATTGCGAAACTGGCAGATGTAATAGCGGGTTATTTTGTCCCGATAGTAATGATTCTGGCCGTCCTGTCAGGATTGGGCTGGTATTTTTTCGGCAGGGAAAGTGCCGTATTCGCTCTTACGATTTTCATATCGGTACTGGTTATAGCCTGTCCCTGCGCCCTTGGGCTTGCGACTCCTACCGCCATTATGGTGGGAACCGGGAAAGGCGCCGAATACGGAGTACTTATTAAAAGCGGGGAGGCGCTGGAAATAGCCCATAAGATAGATACCGTGGTGTTTGACAAGACAGGAACCATAACGGAAGGAAAACCAAAGGTTACCGATGTATATGCGGCTGAGAATATTACTGAGGAAGAACTGATAATGATAGCAGCGTCGGCGGAAAAAGGATCCGAGCATCCTTTGGGTGAAGCCATCGTAAAACACGCCGGGGAACTGGGAATTAAGACAAAAAATATTTCGGATTTCAAAGCCATTCCCGGCCACGGTATTGAAGTTACCATAGACGAAAAAACGGTGCTTTTGGGAAACAGAAAACTTATGGCGGACAGAAATATTTCCATGGATAAATGGGAAGAACTGTCCGACAAACTGGCTGACGACGGCAAAACGCCCATGTACATTGCCGTGTCAGGGAGGCTTGCCGGTATTATTGCCGTAGCCGATACGGTAAAGGAAACCAGTAAAAAAGCCATTGAACAACTGCATAAAATGGGCATTAAGGTGGCCATGATAACGGGGGACAATAAAAAGACCGCCCATGCGATAGCAAAACAGGTCGGCATAGACAGAGTCCTTTCGGAAGTGCTGCCCCAGGACAAAGCTGAGGAAGTGAAAAAACTGCAGTCGGAAGGAAGCAAAGTAGCCATGGTGGGAGACGGAATCAATGATGCCCCGGCGCTGGCCCAGGCCGATATCGGCATTGCCATAGGTTCCGGTACGGATGTGGCAATAGAGTCTGCGGATATCGTACTTATGAGAAGCGATCTTAAAGACGTGGCGACGGCGATACAGTTAAGCAGAGCCACCATCCGTAACATAAAAGAGAATTTGTTCTGGGCTTTTGCCTATAACTCCATAGGAATACCGGTTGCCATGGGAATACTTCATATCTTCGGAGGGCCGCTGCTTAACCCCATGATTGCGGGTGCCGCCATGAGTTTAAGTTCCGTTTCGGTGGTAACCAACGCCCTGCGTTTGCGCAGGTTTAAGCCTGCAAGCCTGTAAATTTGCAGAAATTAATATGACAAATAATAGGACATTAAATATATAGGACCGGTAAATCAGCAGCTAAAAAGTAAAACCTGATGTAAATACAGCCTTAGTTCAAAATAGCGGGTAGAAAAACGTTAACATTATTTTTATCCGAATAAAAATTATTATAGTTTAACAGGAGGGATTATTATGAAGAAGAAATTACTGATTAACGGTATGTCCTGCAGTCACTGTGTAAGGCATGTGGAGGAAGCTTTGACGGAACTTGACGGCGTAATATCCGCCAAGGCCAGTCTGGAAGGGAAAAACGCAGTTGTAGAGCTTGATAAGGAAATATCTTATGATATTTTCAAAGAGGCTATTGAAGAAGCGGGGTATGAGCTTGTTGGAGTACAGGATATGTAAATCGGGATCCAGCGGAATATAATATCATAATGAATGTCAAGCTGCCGTATAACGGTTAATTTCTTATACGGCAGCTTGATTAATATTTTTCCAATATATCATTGTTGTATTCTATAACTTTACAGTCTTCCGGTATTTTAATGTCAAGCCATGCTATATCGTCATAAATAATATTTTCATTGTTTATCATATATGTTTTGCATATACGGCTTCATAACCAATGCTTCGCTGCTTTTGATATATTTAACACTTCTTTTAGATATAATTTTATAAAGTTCCGTATAGGTTTCCTGAAAAATATCACTGATATCGGCTGTATTACTGCATTTGGCTATGATATAAGCAAGAACTTTGCGGTTTGTGGAATTATATACATTGTTAAAAATTCATTAATATCATGGTCTGCCATTTACTGATCACCTGTTTATAAATGTTTATAAAGCGTCTTATAAGGTGTCAACAGTTTCATAGATATAAAATGTAAACAACTATCAATAATATATATAAATCATTTAATAATTTAAAAGTATCTTGAAATTTTTTACCATTGGTGTTATAGTTGTAATAGAACAAGCACAATTATAAGTTGATTAAAAACTCAAGTTTATTGCGGGATAAGGAGGAGCCTATGAATATCAATAAATTTACACAAAATTCCGTTCTTGCGGTTCAGAATTGTGAAAAACTGGCCTACGAATACGGTCATCAGGAAATAGAGACTGAACATTTGCTTTACAGCCTGCTTACCCTGGATGAAAGCCTGATTAAAAAGTTGCTTGAAAAAATGGGGATAAACACCGATGTTTTCACGGCTCAGGTGAAAGGTTTGCTAAACAGGCGGCCCAGGGTTGCAGGCGGTCAGATATATATAGGAAACGACCTGAACAAGGTGCTGATGTATGCGGAAGATGAAGCAAAACATATGGGTGATTCTTATGTTTCGGTGGAGCATCTTTTCTTAAGCATGCTTCAATATGCGGGAAAGAACGTCAAGGATTTATTCCGGGAGTTTAATATTACAAGGGATGCCTTCCTTAAAGCTTTGCAGAGTGTAAGAGGTAACCAAAGGGTGGAAAGCGACAATCCCGAAGCGACATATGACATTCTTGAAAAATACGGTCATGATCTGGTGGCCATGGCCAGAGAGCAAAAGCTTGATCCGGTTATAGGAAGGGATGCCGAGATTCGCAATGTCATACGGATATTGTCCAGAAAAACCAAAAACAACCCCGTTCTTATAGGTGAACCCGGCGTAGGAAAGACCGCCGTGGTTGAAGGACTGGCCCAAAGGATAGTAAAAGGTGACGTTCCACATTCCTTAAGGGATAAAATGATTTTTGCCCTTGATATGGGAGCTTTGGTTGCCGGAGCCAAGTACAGGGGAGAATTTGAAGAGCGTTTAAAAGCCGTACTGGAAGAAGTCAAGAAAAGCGAAGGCAGGATTATATTGTTCATAGACGAGCTTCATACGATTGTAGGAGCCGGAAAGACCGAAGGAGCCCTGGATGCCGGGAATATGTTAAAGCCTATGCTTGCCAGAGGGGAGCTTCACTGTATAGGAGCCACAACCCTTAATGAATATCGTCAATATATTGAAAAGGACGCGGCCCTTGAAAGAAGATTCCAGCCGGTGCTGGTCGACGAGCCGACCGTCGAAGATACCATATCCATATTAAGAGGTCTGAAGGAACGCTATGAGGTGTTTCACGGCGTAAAAATTACCGACGGGGCTTTGGTAAGTGCGGCCACGTTATCACATCGTTATATATCCGATCGTTTCCTCCCCGACAAGGCCATAGACTTGGTGGACGAAGCCTGCGCCCTGATAAAGACGGAGCTCGATTCACTGCCGACGGAACTGGACGATATGCAAAGAAGAATTATGCAGATGGAGATTGAAGAGGCCGCCCTTAAGAAAGAAAATGACCGGTTAAGCATGGAGAGACTGGAAGAACTTCAGAAAGAACTGGCGGATCTTAAAGAAGAATTTACCTCCGCCAAGGCCAAATGGGAAAATGAAAAGGCAGGTATTGAACGGGTCCAGAAACTGCGGGAGGAACTGGAAGAGGTTAATAAGCAGATTGAACTTGCCCAACGGCATTATGATCTTAATAAAGCCGCCGAATTGAAATACGGAAGGCTGCCGGAACTTCAAAAAAGGCTTCAGGCAGAAGAGGAGCAGCTTAAAAGCAACGGTAACCGTATGGTCCGCGAAAGCGTAACCGAGGATGAAATTGCAAGGATTGTGTCAAGATGGACCGGAATTCCCGTTGCAAAGCTTACGGAAAGCGAAAGAAACAAAACCCTTAACCTTCCCGTTTATCTTCATAAACGGGTGGTCGGACAGGACGAAGCGGTAAGAAAGGTATCGGATGCAATTCTCCGTTCAAAAGCTGGAATAAAAGATCCCAAAAAGCCTATAGGGTCATTCTTGTTCCTGGGCCCTACCGGTGTAGGAAAAACCGAGCTCGCAAAAACTTTGGCTGAAAGCCTTTTTGACAATGAAGAAAATATTGTAAGGATAGACATGAGCGAATACATGGAGAAGCATTCGGTTTCAAGGCTTATTGGAGCGCCTCCGGGATATGTAGGCTATGAAGAGGGAGGCCAGCTTACTGAAGCGGTAAGAAGAAGGCCGTATTCGGTAATTCTTTTTGATGAAGTTGAAAAAGCCCACCCGGATGTATTTAATATATTGCTTCAGATCCTGGATGACGGAAGAGTGACCGATTCCCAGGGCAGGACGGTGGATTTTAAGAACACCATAATCATTCTTACATCCAATATCGGTTCGAGATATCTTCTGGAAGGAGTCGATGAAAAGGGAGAGATAAGCCCGGAATGTGAGGATATGGTTATGAAGGAACTGCAGGCTTCATTCAGACCGGAATTTCTGAACCGCCTGGACGAGATCATTATGTTCAGGCCTCTTACAAAGGAAAACATAAATAGTATAATAGATCTTATGATAGCCGATGTAAACAGGAGGCTTAAAGACAGGGACATTACCATCAAGGTTTCCGAAACGGCAAAAGATTACATCGTTCAAAGGGCTTACGATCCCGTATACGGGGCAAGGCCGCTTAAGCGCTATCTGCAGAAAAATGTGGAGACCTTGAGCGCAAGACTCATTTTAAGCGATCGGGTAGGAACCGGTGATACAATTCTCATCGATATGGGAGAAAATGATCTTGAAGCAAGAGTAGTATAAGAAAAATGAATTTTTTTGCCAAACCCTTCATAAGATTAAGTAAATAAAAGACATCTTATGGAGGGTATTTTTAATGAAGAGGCAAAAGATTTTACTGAGTCTTATATTAATTGTTATTACAGCTTTTGCCTTGGCGGGTTGCAAGAAGGATGAAACTAAAATAAAGAAAATAAGGGATCTGGATTTTACCGTTGTGGAGGAAGCCGATTTACCGGGAGAATTAAAAGAAATAATCGACGAAAAGAAAGAAAAACCTTTCAGGCTGACTTATGCCAACAAAGACTATCTGTATATTGCGGTCGGATACGGCAAGCAAAACAGCGGCGGTTACAGTATCGCAGTGGAGGAACTTTTCCTTACTGACAACGCAATCTATATAGATACCAACCTGATTGGCCCATCGCAGGATGATATGGTGACGCAGGGAGTTTCATATCCGTATATTGTCGTGAAACTTGAATATATGGATAAAAATATAGTTTTTGAGTAGATTAGCAAGAAATATGTCCCGTATGGAAAACGCAACATTTTGTGCTAATATTTTAATTAACAACCATATATTGTATTTGCAAATTCAGTAAAATTTATCAATCTAATTACATCTGACAGAAGTAATTTGTGCATAATTCCAAAAACAGGTAGACATAAATATTTATACATTATTAATTATTCTATAAAAATAAACAAAAATTTATTATTTTACTGTGCATATTTATCGGCAAAAACCAATATATACCCGTGAATTGTCTGAAAATTAATTGACAGTTACAAGAATTTCATGTTATAATGTTCATGCTGCATAAAATATGTTATAAATCAATGTTAATATATCCATTAAATTATATCAGTCGGAATGGATATATATGCATTAGTAAGGAGTAAACATGATCAATCAGGCGGATGTTAATAAAGTACGGAATGCTGTTAAAAGCCATACGGGGAAGAAAGTAAAAGTAAGAATAAACAGGGGCAGACACAGAATAGATGAAACGGAAGGCATAATATCCGAGACTTACTCAAGCATATTTTTGGTGACAACTCTGGGAAGCAATGATATGCCCGTAAGGACTATGTCATATAGTTATACTGATGTTTTGACCAGAGACATTGAGCTTATTTTGTGCAGATAAATATTAAACTTGTGGCTGAAACCGTAGATATTATGGTTTCGGCTTTTTTTTATGTAAATAAAAGTTACTATAAAACACGTTTTTTAAGAAAATCGTCGGCGGTATTTATAAATATATTGATCAAAAGAATCGTAAAAGTTATATGTAAAATTCATAAATACCCTCCTGAATGAATATGATATGTCAGAGGCATTCTAATTCTGTGTCCAAATTCAAGGAGGGAGACCTGTGGAGTTAGTAAAAAAGAATATTCATATGAATAAATTGAAATGTAAGAGTACCCTGCAGCTTACATTGGACGACGATTTTAATGTTCCCGATATAAAACCGGATATCGATAGGATAATAACACAGCAGGGAGCAGTAAAAATTAATGATATCCAGGCCATGAACGGTAAGCTCGTCGTAAAGGGTGAGCTTGATTTTAATGTTCTGTATTTCAGTTCCGATGACGCAAGACCGATACATAACATCTCGGGCCAGATCCCGTTTGACGAAGTAATTAACATGGATCCGGCCTGTGCGGACGACGAGGCATTTGTAAAATGGGAATTGGAAGACTTGACTGCTGAGATGATAAATTCGAGAAAAATAAGCGTGAAATCTATCGTAAGCCTGTATGTATCTATCGAGGAAATATATGATGAAGAAACCGGCGTCTCTGTGGAAGGGGACGAAGATGTACAATATATAAGCAAGAAAATAGAAATAACGGATATATGTATAGACAAAAAGGACACATTCCGTATAAAAGACGAGATCGTCCTGCCGACCAACAAAAGTAATGTTGTCAATGTTCTTTTCAGCGCCGTGCGCTTAAACAATATAGAAGCAAGGTTACTGGAAGACAGATTTACGATTAAAGGGGAACTTACTTTATTCATCCTTTATACGGGTGAAAATGAGGAAAGTCCGGTAGAATATTATGAAACGGATGTGGCTTTCGGAGGAACCGTCGACTGCAACGGATGCAATGAGAATATGATAGAAGATATTACATTCAGGATTATCAATACAAACATAGAGATAAAACCGGATTCCGACGGTGAGCAAAGGGTAATTGATCTGGAAGTAATTCTGGAAATGGCTATAAAGGTTTATGACGTGCAGGAAGCGGAAATCCTTTGTGACGTATACAGCCCCAGCAAAGAGATAACTCCCGTGGTACGTGATGCCACTTATGAAAATCTTGTAATTAAAAACAACAGTAAATACCGCATAGCCGACCATATCCGCGTTCCGGATAAATTGCCTAAAATCCTTCAAATCTGCCATTCCGAGGGTTCAATTAAAATTGACGATATTATACCCAAAGATTCCGAGCTTACGGTAGAAGGAATAATCGATTTGGATATCCTTTATATTTCCGAGGACGATGCCATGCCTCTGTGTTCCCTTAAAGGGGCCATACCGTTCTCTCAGGTTATAGAAGTCAAAGGCTTTAATGCAAACAGCAATTATGAAGTGAGGCCCAACCTTGATCAGTTAAGTGTGATGATGCTTGACGGAGAGGAAATTGAAGTTAAGGCTGTAATGAATTTGAACACAATTGTATTTGAAAAGATCACGGAACCGATTATTACGGATCTTGAAGTGGCCGATTTGGATCTGGAAAAACTCCAGGCCATGCCGGGTATCATCGGTTATATTGTGAAGAAAGGCGATACTTTGTGGAATATTGCAAAGAAATATCATACCACTGTGGATACAATCATGGATATAAACGAACTGGAAAACGACCAGGTTAAAGAAGGGGATAAACTGATAATTGTAAAAAGGGTTGATGCGGTTATTTAACATTGTTCGGGGTATTGCCGAAGAGAACATAACCATGAGCAATTATTTTTTGATCATGGTTGTGTTCTCTTTTTTTGCAAACAGTAACCCGATCAACATGGAAACGGGAAATATAAGGGCCGCAGAAAGTCCGATTCTAATGGCGGCCTGAGTTACATCAAATCCTCTTTCGGCAAAAAAAGAAGCTGAACGTGCGTTTTTTGTAAAATAGCCGGATATCATGCCGGTTATCCACGGTCCCAAAGAACAGCCGATATCTCCGCATATGGCGAGAATACCAAATAAAATAGTACCGCCTTTCGGAAATGTTTCCGAAGCAAGAGAAAAAGTACCGGGCCACATGACGGAAACCGTAATTCCGGTAAGACTGCAGGATATCAGGGAAAGCAACGGACTGAAACTTAGCGCCGTGACAAGATAAGTGACTATACAAAGAATACTGCATGCGGTCAGACATTTTTTTATCGGAATCCTTTGGCTTAATATGCCGTAAAGGACCCTGCCTATGGCCATATAAAAGGCAAATAACCCGGGTCCCAGCAGATCACCGGCCAGTTTAGGCACGCCGAGTCCTTTCTCGGCAAAGAAAGAGGACCATTGGGACATGGTGAGTTCCGATGCGCCGGCACATATCATCAGAAGCATGAAAAGATAAAATGCATATGAAGAAAACAGATCATTAACCTTCATTCCTTCCCCATCTTTTATGAGAGGAAGTATAGGTACATGGAAAAATTTGAACATGTTATATAGGGGGAATAAAGACCAAAGTATGGGAAGAATAAACCATAAGTCCTTTTCAAGAATCCATAAGGCAAAAGTGCTTAAAAACACTACACCCATCTGCCCCCAGCAGTAAAAGGAATGCAGCAGGCTCATGGATCCGGCTTTGTTTTCATTCGGCAGGGCTTCAATTATCGGGCTTACTATAACTTCAAGAAGACCTCCGCCTATTGCGTATATAACAACCGAAATGATTAAACCTGTGTATGGATCATTCATAATAAACGGTAAGGTGCCGAGCATTACAAGACCGATAAAACATAAACCGTGGGCGGCAACCATGCATTTGCGGTAACCGAACCGATCCGCATATTTGGTGGCAAAAAAATCCGTTATCAATTGGGTGGCGAAATTGGCGATGATAAGAAAGCTAAGTTTTTCGTAAGTTATGTCAAACGAAGTATAAAATATGTAAAAAAACAACGGAGCAAGATTATTGACTATTGCCTGAGTTATGTATCCTCTGTAACATGCAAAAGTGGTATGTTTGTATGTATAGGATTTTCTGGCCATGGCTTATCCTCTCTTTCTTCATCGGTTAATATTACCGGGGAGGATTATAAGGTTTTGTCAGTATGACATGTTTTCCGCAGGGAGATGACTTGAAAAGATCACGGGCTTTTTCGGCTTTGGAAAGATCATCAAATATTCCGTATACCGTGGGTCCGCTTCCGCTCATGACTGAGGCAAGGGCGCCGTTTTCTTTCATTTTGACTTTTATATCCTCAAGTATAGGGTACTCCCTGACTGTAACGGATTCCATGATATTTTTCAAAAGGGCGGTTATGCCGTATAAATCGTTTCCCTTTATGGCCTTAAGGATCCCGTCGATATCGGGATGAACGGTTTCTTCATCAAGATGCAGATTTTCATACACATGTTTCGTGGAAACATTAATATCGGGTTTCACAAGAAGAATATGGCAATCGGGCATGGGAGGGAGAATCTCAAGCTTTTC
>ENA-UPAD01002741-UPAD01002741.1-bioreactor-metagenome-genome-assembly--contig:-NODE-2741-length-11673-cov-22.948270_pt1 | contig 11673 bp, 9 predicted proteins | sample MGYA00238179_ERZ772710 | MGnify/ENA primary metagenome ERZ772710 (study PRJEB29004, sample SAMN07631245) | bioreactor metagenome | isolation source: Switchgrass digestor | place: USA: Dartmouth...
TGAAAATGTTGGAGTTCACTTTCTTGAACCCCAACATTTATTATAGAACCTTTTTTGTTATTAAACCTGAAAACTTTAATTCTGACATGCTTGTCTTGACATTATTTTCCATTCCTATTATAATGGTAATATCTGGTATTATAAACAGGAGAATAATTATGCCAAGACAATCACGTTTAAAAAGCGACATTGCAATCTATCACGTAATGCAGCGTGGTATAAATAAGCAAACGATATTTTATGATGACGAAGATTGCTTTACATACCTGCAATTCCTCCAGGAGTGTAAGGAAAAAAGCGGGTTTGAACTATATGCATACTGCTTAATGGGAAACCATACTCATTTGCTTATCAAGGAGGTGAAAGAACCTCTTTCCTTAATATTCAAACGCTTTGGAACAAAATATGCTTACTGGTATAATCAGAAATATCAGAGATGCGGTCATCTGTTCCAGGATAGATTCAGGAGCGAACCGATAAAGGATGACAGGCAGTTTATAGCCGTATTGAGATATATTTATCAAAACCCTATAAAAGCGGGAATATGTGAAAGGCCGGAAGATTATAAGTGGAGCAGTTATAGATATCTGGATAATAATTATCAGTTGATAGACAAAAAAGGAATAACAGAAATTATACCAATAGATGATCTAAAAAGTCTAACGCGTGTTAATGCCGAAGAGCAATTCCTTGACTTAAAGTCAATACGAATGTCCGACAGAGAAGCGGATCTTTGGATAAAAGACAGATTTACCAATGGTATTTCAAGCGAAAATCTTAAACTTGAATCTGGTTTTCAGGAAGCTTGTTATAAAATGCTTTATGAACTCTATGAAAAAGGCTGTTCGATCAGGCAATTGGCTCGCTTAACCGGAATATCAAGAGAAAAAATCGGAAGGATTTTAAAATCAAATTTAAAATCAAAACCAGCCAAGAGAACCGTCCCCCTGGTCGCCCCTGTTCGCTCTGATTGAGCCAGAAGAACCGTCCCCTTGGCTTCCTTGGCTTCCTTGGCTTCCTTGAAAAGAAAAATGAGGCGGCACTGCCGCCCCCAAAGGAGGGAAAAGATGAAAACTGCTATCACTTCTTGCGAAAAAAATAATAATATATACATTTTACGTCAGTATTTATAATTTTTTAAATGTTTATTAATATTTAGCAATGTTTCTGCAAATTTGAAGCAAATCCCGCACATCGTTACATAAATGACAATGTTCGACATCTTTCGACAGGGGTCATAACAAACCGGTTATAATTAGCAAGACGCTTTACCTTATTAGGCAAAGCGTCTCTTAATATCAGTATCAAAATATTAACATCGATATAATTCAAATCATGAAATCATGATGACAGCGCGTTTTTCCGGAACTAACGTCAAATCGTTACTTATTCAAGAACTAACGCGAAACTGTTATCAATAAAATGATCAGCCATTAAACTTAATGATTCAGGCGTCAGCTTTATCTGCCCATGCAAGTGAGCGATCGGCGGCGCGAGCCCAATCTTTTCGCTTGGCCGCTCTTTCTTCGGGCGGCATGACCGGTTCGAAGGTGCTATCACAGCGCCACAGTCGACTTATCTCATCAAGACCGGTCCAAATTCCGGTTGCAAGGCCTGCCAGCGCGGCGGCTCCCCATGCCGTTGTTTCGGCCAAAGCCGGACGCAGCACCCGTGCTCCCGAAATGTCCGCCTGGAATTGCATCAATACATTGCTGACCGATGCCCCGCCGTCCACACGGATCTCTCCGATCGGTGCTCCAACGTCTTCGCGCATGGCGTCGAGAAGGTCCGCACTTTGGTGCGCGATCGCTTCGATCACTGCCCTGGCGATCTGGGCCCTGCCTGTTCCGCGTGTTAATCCGATGATAGTGCCTCTGGCATACATATCCCAGTATGGTGCACCAAGTCCGGTAAATGCCGGCACAAAGTACACCCCACCTGTATCGGGAACGCTTTCGGCGAGCTCGTCACACTCCCTGGCAGTTGAAATGATGCGAAGATCATCACGCAGCCACTTTATCACTGACCCTGCGTTGAACACGCTTCCCTCAAGCGCATATGTGATCTCACCGTTTATACCCCACGCTATCGTGGATAACAGGCGGTTATTGGACAACACACACTCACTGCCGGTGTTCATGATCAGGAAACAGCCGGTCCCGTAAGTGTTTTTTACATCTCCCTTGTTGAAGCATGCCTGGCCGAACAGCGCCGCCTGCTGGTCCCCCGCTGCGCTGGCTATCGGGACTCCGGCAACCTCATCAGGCAGCCCCGAAGCAGCTGACACGGTCCCATAAAGATAGGAGGTGGGATGGACTTCAGGCAGCATTCCCATAGGTATCCCTAACCGATCGCAGATCCTCTTGTCCCAGCACAGATCGTGTATGTTGAAAAGCATTGTGCGTGAAGCATTAGAATAGTCGGTCGCGTGGACCTCTCCGCCGGTCAGGTTCCATATGAGCCATGTATCTATCGTTCCGAACAGAAGATCGCCGTTTTCCGCCATCTCTCTGGCTCCCGCAATATTATCAAGAATCCATTTCAGCTTTGTGGCGGAAAAGTAAGCATCGGGCAGAAGGCCTGTGGCCTTTGCTATGTAATCGGTCAGCTCCGCATCGCGAAGGATCTCCTCGCAGATCGGCGCCGACCTTCGGCACTGCCAGACAATTGCATCGCAGATAGGTTCACCGGTATTCCTGTCCCAAACGACAGTAGTTTCACGCTGGTTCGTTATCCCTATTGCCGCAATGCCGCAGGAACCTTTTTCACCCGCGTCGGCGTTCCGCTCTTTTAGTGTCCTCAGCGCATCCGATATCGCCTCATACTGAGACTGAAGGATCTCCATCGGATTGTGTGAGACCCATCCGGGCTCGGGATAGTACTGGGTGAACTCCTTCTGTCCCCGTGCCATTTCCCGGCCGTTCCGGTCAAATACGATCGCGCGCGAGCTTGTCGTCCCCTGGTCGAGAGCCAGGATGCAGCCGTTCATTTCGCACCTCCCGGATATCACTTCAGGTAATATATGCGATTGATAATACACGATTTTAATATACGGGCTCAATATCCACATCAGGATTCCCGTTGCGCGCCACATAATCAGCTATGAGCAGATCCACAACCATTCCGTAACTCTTTACGCCGCTGGTCTGCCTCATCGCCATCAAGTATGTATTATTAACTTTTGTCCCTACATTCTGCAACTCGCCCTCATACTTCTTCCAATATTCAGATCTGTACCGTATGTCCGCCAACACCCGTTCATCCAGCCTGTTCAGTAATTCCCTTGCAACCTCCGCGTCTTCCTTGTAAAGGGCGTTATAACTGTAAATGAAGGCGCTGAGATAACCGGAATACCTGAATTCGGGGTGAGGACTTTCCCTGCATGCCAAAAACGCGGCAAAGTTTGCTTCGTTCTCTGGCGCGACGCCTGCCGAATGCGCAAGCTCATGCATCATGGTAAACGGGATCGAAGAGTCGGGGACCCCAGCATTTATATTTGCTTCTCCGGTGAATGGTATGTAGATACCCGTTATTCCGGTGCGGGACATAAATTCCCCCGCCATTGGGGTAAGCGGTTTTGGTCTTGATACCCGCACATTCCTAAAAGCGCCGCTAGATCTGACCAGATTGTCCCATCCGTCTGCCGCCTTGGCCGATAGTTCTTTAAAATCCCCATAGCTGCTTACACCGTTGTGATCCCTCGGGACCTCACCCGCAATGGCATTCAGCTCTTCAACAAAACTGGCGGTCGTAAGGCTCAGGGCTTCAACAGAGTAGCGGCCGACATCCATGTTAAGCTCCTCTGCCAAAGAGAGAGAAAAATAGTTGAGCCCCCATAACATGTTGAAAACAAAAACCAGGCAGCATGCCGTGAGTGCGATCCTGGAGACGCAGCTCAGGAGTTGGACGGCAGGCTTCTTTCTTCTTATGACAGTGACTATCGTAAAGATTATGTAGAAAAGAGTACCTAATATCAGCAGGTACAATAATATCTCCGCCAGTGAAAAGGGAAACAGTCCGGAGAGGGTCGACAGCGCTCTTGAAGCATACCGCGAAACGGGCTTGAAAGAGCTCGATATCCATGCGGCCGAAGCTATATTGTGCACCAAAGCGGGCAGCAATACCAGGACTACTGCAATGATAATGCGAACAAAGCTTTTCTTAAGCTCATTCTTTTTCATAACCGCACACCCCTCACTATGTCATGATATTTGGCGTTGTTTCCTTTCTTTCATCTATATGAAACAAATCTCCAGCATAATTTCTATTTGTTATATGTATGTTAAGTTGTTATTGAATGTTAATGACTCGTGTTATTATGCAGCAGCAATAGGACCCGGGTCATATCAGCGAAGAAATTATTGAATTTGAAAGCAGAAACCCCTTAGTTGTCAGCGCCCATCGCCCGTCATATCTGGCCAATCCCTGTTCTTCGTATTCGCGGAGTTTTGCCTCTATCGGCTCAAAGTTTTTCGAAAACAATCGCATATACTCCGACGGGGCAAAACCCTCAGACAACCGCAACCTTAGCATAAGATATTCCGCGGCACGTTCCTTTTGCGGAACGTCTTCCATGTAATCGATGATTTCCCCGCCGTTTTTGATGCCTTCAATATATGCGTCCACGGAGCGCACATATGAGAATCTCCTGCCGCCGAAGTCAGAGTGTGCCCCCGGGCCGAAACCCAGGTATGGTTCGAGCCTCCAGTACTTGAGGTTGTGTCGCGATGCGTACCCGGGCTTTGCAAAGTTGGATATTTCGTAGTGTGTATATCCTGCGCGCCCCAAAGTCTCACACACCGTCTCATAAAATACGGCCTGGGCGTCATCGTCGGGGAGTTCTGCCTTTTCCCTGCGGCGCCACAGCGGAGTGTTTTCTTCTACCTTCAATCCATAGCATGATATGTGTTCCGGATCGAGGCTCAAAATTTCGCTAAGGCTGTAAGCAAGGCTGTCCGCAGTTTGCCCTTCTATCCCGTACATTAGGTCAACGCTTATGTTCTTAAAACCGACTTCCCTTGCAATCTTGAATGCCTTTTTTGCGTCCTCAAAGCTGTGCAGGCGCCCAAGACGTTTGAGTTCGTCGTCCACGGCCGACTGTATCCCTATCGAGATCCTGTTGCACCCTGCCTTTTTCAAAGACTTCAGCAGCGCCTTGTCGGTAGATTCGGGGTTGAGTTCAACAGTTATCTCGGGATTTGCGGCCAGCTTGAAAAGCTTCCTCACTGTTCCCAGCAGCAGCGACAGGTTCTTTATTCCCAGCATTGCCGGCGTTCCTCCGCCTATGTAAACAGTCTCTATCTGGGAATGAACTATCCCGGCCGCTTCTTCCAGATGGGCGATCAGCGCCTGGGTATATTGCCTTGCTTTGTCGTCGGTGGCAGCAACCGAATAAAAGTCACAGTAATCGCACTTTCTCCTGCAGAAAGGTATATGCAAATATAGTCCGGGAAGCTTCTCCGGCTGCTCCGCCGACGCTTTCCTGTAAATACGCGGCCCCTGCCCTATTCTGATTCTTTCTTTTCTCTTTGACATTATATTATATCACCCGACATAGCTGCCTGTTTAATGCTGCCCGTTTAATATAGATGACCGGATCGATAACTGCTTGGCCGTTTGCTCAGCCTTTTATTTGCCATAGCAATGGCTTAAAAGAAACCTTGCCTGTCAGGCTTCCGGTCTGTTTCCCCGTTGCTGATTTCCAAGATGACTGACCGACGATGATGATCAACGTCCGACGATGATCACCATCGTCCACGCTAATCATCAAGCTTGAGCACCGCCATGAACGCCTCCTGCGGGACATCGACGCTTCCGAGGGAGCGCATCCGCTTCTTGCCTTCCTTCTGCTTTTCAAGCAGCTTCTTTTTTCTCGTGATGTCACCGCCGTAGCACTTGGCAAGCACGTCTTTCCTCAGCGCTTTGACGGTTTCGCGGGCAATGATCCTTGACCCTATCGCTGCCTGGATAGGGATCTCAAAAAGCTGGCGCGGTATGTTTTCTTTGAGCTTTTCCGTGATCTTGCGGCCGCGCGCATAAGCCTTATCCCTGTGTACGATGAAGCTCAGCGCGTCGACTACCTCGCCGTTGAGAAGGACATCAAGCTTGACAAGGTCGCTTTCGCGATAATCCAGCAGCTCATAGTCGAGGGATGCATAGCCCCTTGTCCTTGACTTAAGCGCATCGAAGAAATCGTATATAATCTCATTTAGCGGGAGCTCATAGTGAAGCTCTACCCGGTCGGTATCGATATATTTCATGTCCTTGAAGATCCCGCGGCGTTCCTGGCACAGCTCCATTATATTGCCGGTGTACCCGGAAGGGACCAGTATTTTCGCCGAAACAAACGGCTCCGCGGCGCTATCGAGCACCGTGGCGTCGGGGAACTTGAGCGGGTTGTCGATCATCTCTTCATGGCCGTCGGTGTATCGAACCTTATACACAACGCTGGGCGCTGTGGTTATCAGGTCCAGGTTGAACTCCCTTTCCAGACGTTCCTGGATGACCTCCATATGAAGAAGGCCAAGGAAACCGCAGCGGAACCCATAACCGAGCGCAACGGAGTTTTCCGGCTCAAATGTCAGTGAAGCGTCGTTGAGGCGGAGTTTCTCAAGCGCATCCCGAAGGTCGGGATACTTTGCCCCGTCCGAAGGATATATGCCGGAAAATACCATGGGCTGGACCTTGCGGTATCCCGGAAGGGCCTGCGGTGTCGGATTTTCGACATGCGTTACGGTATCACCGACCCGTGTGTCCTGAACGTTCTTTATGGATGCGGTGAAATAACCTACTTCTCCCGGTGCGAGCTCTCCGCTTTTCTCCATGCCCAGCGGCTTGAGGTAGCCGACCTCAACCACTTCGTATTCCGCGCCCGTAGCCATCATCCGCACCAAATCGCCTTCGCGCAGGACCCCGTCGAATACGCGGATATATACTATTACCCCTTTATATGAGTCGTACTGGCTGTCGAAAATCAACGCCTTCAGCGGTGCCCCAGGGTCCCCTTTTGGCGCCGGAATGTTGTTGACGATGTATTCAAGCACGCTTTCGACGTTTATGCCGTTTTTGGCTGAGATCCTGGGCGCGTCTTCTGCCGGGATCCCGATGATGTCTTCTATCTCACGCGCAGTCCTTTCAGGGTCTGCGGATGCAAGGTCTATTTTGTTTATAACGGGCAGCACCTCAAGTCCCGCGTCGATCGCAAGATAGGTGTTTGCAAGTGTCTGAGCCTCTATCCCCTGGGCGGCATCGACAACCAGCAGCGCACCTTCGCAGGCTGCCAATGAGCGGCTGACTTCGTAATTGAAGTCGACATGGCCCGGCGTGTCAATGAGGTTGAGGATATAGTCCTCTCCGTCCGCAGCTTTATAATTCAATTTAACGGCGCGGGCCTTTATTGTGATCCCCCGCTCCCTCTCCAGATCCATATTGTCAAGTATCCGGTCTTCTTTTTCCCTTTCATCCACGGCATGGCACAGTTCAAGAAGCCTGTCCGCCAGTGTGGACTTGCCGTGATCGATATGAGCAATGATCGAAAAATTCCTTATCTTACTAATATCCTGCAAGCTTCTTCCTCCACCCGACTGGGGTTTTATAAAATAATTATAACATATTGAAAATATCTTTGAAAAGGTACTGACTGATGTCATTTGGCTATAACCTACACACATCCAAATTATAGACATGTGCAAAAGGAGACAGCCGCAATCAATAGCAAACTGCGGCCGTCCAAAATTATCATACTCAGGAAAATCTATTCTTATGTAAACCTCAGGAGCCTGCCGGTATGCCTCATGAGCCAGCCTTTCTGCCCATGAGCCTTCCGAACCTGATCCTTCGTCCGGTTCGGACGGTTGCCTGACAGATACTAAATCCAACGTTGCGGATGTCAGCTGCGGATCTTGAAATATTCCGTAAGCTTCTTGAGGTTTTGCGCGTACGTCATCATCTCTTCGCTTGATGCCGCACTCTGTTCCGAGGTTGCGGAGTTGGTCTGAACTACCGCCGAGATTTGCTCCACGCCGGAGTTGACCTGTTCGACCGACCTTGCCTGTCTTTCCGCCGCAACCGCTATCTCCCTGATGATTTCGTCCATTTCCTTCACGTTCGCGACCACTTTGCCCAGTGAAGTTGCGGTCTTGTCTGTGATCGTCGTGCCGTTCAGGACTGCGTTGACGGTGCTGTCGATAAGCAGGGTGGTATTCTTTGCGGCTTCAGCGCTCTTGGAAGCAAGGTTGCGTACCTCATCGGCCACAACGGCGAATCCCTTGCCTGCCTCTCCCGCCCTGGCGGCCTCAACGGCTGCGTTCAGTGCAAGGATGTTAGTCTGGAATGCGATATCTTCAATAGTCTTTATGATCTTGCTGATGTCGTTCGTAGCACGTGAAATCTCGTCCATCGCATCAGACAGCGAACTCATGTCTCTGTTGCAAGCCTCGATCTCTTCGACCGCTTCCCTGGTCTTCTTCTCGGCCATGGCAGTGTTTTCTTCGGTCTTCGTGGCTTCGCTTTCGATCTCCTGGATCATCGCGGATATCTCTTCTATCGTCGACGCCTGCTCGGCAGTACCCGATGCAAGAGTCTGGGCGCCGCTTGCTACCTGTTCGGAACTTGCGGCTATATGCTCGGCTGCGACCTTGACTTCGGAAATCGACTCATTGAGGGAATTTATTATGGTCTCAATAGAGTCGCGGATCTCGTTGAAGTCACCCTTGAACTCGGTTTCTACCGATACTGTCAGATCGCCTTTGGCAAGAGCGGACAGGCAACGCCTGATCTCACTGACATAGAGCAGGAGATTTGCCTGCATGTTCCGCATGGACTGGGCCAGCTGAGCTACTTCATCCCTGCCCTTGCTGGAAATGTTTACGCTCAGGTCACCATCAGCCATTTGCCTTGCCGCTTCCTCAAGCTTCCTGATCGGCTTCGCAAGACTGTTCGCGATGATCGATGCTATTATGAAAGCAAATACAAGAAGGGCTGCAGTCGCACCCGAAACAATTACTATGCTTGTTCTAAGGATACTGGTATACTCATTGCTGTCAGCAGAAAGGAAGAGCACCCAGTCCTTTGTACCGGATATTTTCGCGGATGCGGTGACAAGATCGGTGTCGTTGTTGTTGAAGAACTTTGCACTGTAATCTCCCTGCAGAGCTTTTTGGATCATATCCGCAAACTGCGCCATGCTTCTGTCGGTCTCCGCGGCTATTATCGGGTTGTATTGCGACCTGACAAGTGAAATGTTATCGTGAGCGACTATGTTTCCGTAACTGTCAACAATATAGGCACTGCCGCTCTCTCCCATACGCAGTGTCGATATTACATCACTCAGGAACTCGGCACGCTGTACCGAAAACATGACACCCATGAACGTCTCATTCTCGAAGTAAGGAACGGCTACCGTTACCAGGGCTTTTCCGTTCGAAACGGTTATGTCGCTGATAAACGGCTTGCCTGTCTCCTTACACCTGATAAAGAACTCTTCGCCCGAAACATTGGTCGTCTCGCCTTTTCCGGCAAGCAGCCCCGTTTCATCTGCCATGCCAAGCGCTTCGAATCCTTCTTCCTCAAGTATGAGATCGATTTTAACCCTCTTCAGCTCTTTGCTTGCGATCTTGTTGACATCGGCAGAAATGTATTCCATGTCGCTTATGAGATCATTCAGTTTTTCGCTCACGACGTTGGCAGAAATGATAGCAGCGTCCTCCATGTTTTTGCCCAGGGCGTTCCTCGTGCTCTCCGAAAGAGCCAGCATGGAAATAACTCCGAGCACTCCTGCGACGACAAGTACGCAGGCGCATATTGCCAGCCCTAATTTCAGCCCTATGGACACTCTTTTTCTGTCGCCGGATCCGCCGCGGCTTTTTTTGTTTTGTCTGGCAAGCTGTCTGTCTTTTTTCTTCTCCGCTTTTGCTTCCTGCTGCACCGCCAGCTTATCCGTTTTCTTTGCTGCCGTCTTTCCCATCATCCTCATAAGATACGGTCCTTTCTCAAATATTGCTGCAAGAAGGCGCAATTTTTGTCGATTTATGTATATAATACTGCATAAATTTACCTGAGTCAAGTCTCGCAGCCTGCCATGGCCCATAAAAATAGCCGGGTCCCGCAAATGTGCCAAATCCGGGCGACCGGCATCGTAACAGGACGCCAAAAACCCCCATGTCAGACATGGGGGATCGATGTCAATATCGGTATTTGCTGATGATATCTTCCTGTCAGTTAGGAAGCGATTTGGTTGACCAGGCGAGCAAGCCCTGATTTTTTGTTTGCAGCTGTGTTCTTGTGAATCACGCCTACTTTGGCAGCCTTATCTATGCAGGATGCCGCTTCACGGTACAAATTGCTGGCCAGTTCACGGTCACCGGCTGCTACAGCTAGCTTGACCTTCTTGATGGCCGTTTTCATTTCGGACTTGACCATTTTGTTATGGGCCTTTTTCGCAGCGCTGACCTTGACCCGCTTCATGGCAGACTTAATATTCGGCAATATGTCCACCTCCTCCAACAATAGTTCCACTTATTCGGCAGTAATAATACTGCCGCCGTGACAGAGTTATATTATAGCATTACATTTCTTCAAAATCAACTATAATTTCTATAATTTTGAGTATGCTAAAAATACTTATCAAATAATTGTCAAATTTTTATAACCAAAGGGGGAAAACCATGTTCAACAAACGGACCGACCTGGCAGTCGAAGCATGGCAAATCGCAGGAGAACAGGCACAGGAAAAGGGTAAACTCAGCGGAGTAGATACCAGGGAGTATACCGAGGGAGGGGCAACCATAATCGTTGTCGACATCCTCGACGAGAGAGGCGAACAGGCTGTCGGCAAACCCAGGGGAAGGTATGTCACTCTTGAGTTCGACCCGAACCACATATCGGACCAGTTCACTTCGATCGTGGAAACCGCCGCAAAGGAATTGAAAGGGCTGATGCCCGAACATGTGGACCCCGACACAGCGTCGGTACTCGTGATCGGACTCGGAAACTGGCATATAACACCCGACGCGATAGGTCCCCGCACCATTGAGAATATAATGGTCACGCGTCACCTTGTAGAACAGGTACCCGAATATTTTTCCTCATATCGTCCGGTATCGGCGCTTGCCCCCGGAGTTTTGGGTATCACGGGCATGGAAAGCCTTGACATCATACGCGGCGTATGCTCGAATGTAAAGCCCGATTTCATAATAGCCGTTGACGCGCTCGTATCAAGGAGCGTGTCGAGGTTGTGCAGGACGATACAGTTTTCCAATACGGGCATCTCTCCGGGTTCGGGGATCGGAAATACGAGAGCGTCAATAGGACGTGACACTTTGGGCATCCCGGTGATCGCGGCCGGCATACCCACCGTTGTGGATGCGGCAACGCTCGCATATGACATGGTCGAACAGTCCGGCGGCTCGCCCGACGCGGCTTTGCTTGAGAAGATGAGCGGAACGCTGCACGTTTCCCCGAAGGACGTGGACAAAAAGGTCCAGGATATCGCAAAGCTCCTCGGGTACGCGATAAACATGGCGCTTCACGACTTTTCTGTCGAGGACATCACTTCATTCCTCAGCTGACATTTCCACAGCCGGCTTGAAGGATCACAGGCATGGCTCGTCTAATGCAACCCTTGTCTAACGCACACACCGGATCAATGCATACTACTGTTTTTATCTTAACCGG
>ENA-UPAD01002755-UPAD01002755.1-bioreactor-metagenome-genome-assembly--contig:-NODE-2755-length-11561-cov-3.714410_pt1 | contig 11561 bp, 12 predicted proteins | sample MGYA00238179_ERZ772710 | MGnify/ENA primary metagenome ERZ772710 (study PRJEB29004, sample SAMN07631245) | bioreactor metagenome | isolation source: Switchgrass digestor | place: USA: Dartmouth...
ATAGCCTCGGTGGAGCGATAAGAGCTATAGAAAAAGGTTTTATGCAGCAAGAAATTCAAGATAGTGCTTATAGATATCAGAAGGAAATAGAATCAGGTAGAAGAATTGTTGTAGGAGTCAATAAATTCCAGATTGAGGAAGAACCTCCTAAAGGATTATTAAAGGTAGATCCCGAGGTAGGACGTAGGCAGATTGAAAAACTTAATAAATTAAAATCCGAAAGGGATAATATTGCAGTTTCTAATTCGTTGAAAGAACTGGGTGAAAAAGCCATGACCGATGAAAACTTAATGCCGTATATTCTAAACTGTGTAAGAAATTATGCCACCCTTGGTGAAATTTGTGATATTTTAAGAGAAGAATTTGGTGAATATAAAGCCTCAATAATGATTTAGAAAGAGGTGATTATAAAATGATCGCAAAAAAGATTAGAGTCCTTATTGCTAAGCCAGGTCTGGATGGACATGACCGCGGAGCTAAAGTCATCGCCCGTGCCCTGCGCGATGCTGGCATGGAAGTAGTTTATACAGGATTAAGGCAAACTCCGGAACAGATAGTTGAAGCAGCCATTCAGGAAGATGTGGATGTTATCGGGCTTTCGATTTTATCCGGTGCTCATAACTTTCTTTTTCCAAGAGTTATGGAGCTATTGAAAGAAAGGGGAGTTGACGACATTTTGGTAATCGGTGGTGGAATAATCCCCGATGAGGATATACCTGGTCTAAAAGAGGTCGGTATTGCAGAAGTGTTTACGCCGTGGACTCCTACTAGTAAAATTGTTGAATTTATTACTTCCAATGTAAACAAATAATCCGGAAGGGGCACATTTAATGGACATATATAAATCGGTTATAGGGGGAGATAAAAGAGCTATCGCTCGATTTATCTCTCTAATAGAGCAAAGGTCCGAAGAAGCTATCAATCTTCTAAAAAAAATACATAGCCGTACCGGTAATGCCATTATAATTGGTATTACCGGTCCTCCGGGTGGCGGTAAGAGCAGTATAGTAAATCAACTTGCAAAAAAACTGCGTTCTAAAAATAAAAAAGTAGGTATAATTGCAATAGATCCCTCTAGTCCTTTTTCGGGAGGCGCTCTACTGGGAGATAGAATTAGAATGCAGGAATTAACTATGGACGAGGGAGTGTTCATACGAAGTATGGGAACCAGAGGCGCACTCGGAGGTTTATCAAAAGCATCATATGATTCGGCGAAAGTTTTGGATGCCTCAGGCATGGACTTTATTATAATCGAAACCGTAGGAGTAGGTCAATCAGAAGTAGACATCGTAAAATTAGCTGATATAGTAGTTTTGGTCCAAGTTCCCGGCCTTGGCGATGACGTGCAGGCTATTAAGGCCGGTATAATGGAAATTGGGGATATTTTCGTGGTTAATAAAGCTGATAAAGAAGGTGCTGAAAGGCTTGTTAAAGAAATTGAAATGACACTGGATTTAAATCCAAATAAAAACGAATTCCGCCCTCCTGTTATAAAAACAGTAGCTACTACAGGTGAGGGGATAGACGATCTTTTCGTGAACATAACTAGGGTATGGGAACATTTTGTTAAATTTGATATTATTCGCAAAAGGAGGCTAGCAAGAGCTAAACAGGAGTTAATAGATATTGTTAAAGAAAATTATTTTGATGATTTCTTCCAGAGATACTCAGAAAAAATACAAGACATGGCTGAACAAATTTATCAAAGAAAGATGGATCCATATTCAGCCAGTGAAATCATAATCCAAGATATTAGAAAGGTTTTTTTCAATTAATTTAATATTAAATCGTTTGAAAGGGGATAAAAAGTGATTACTAAAATTGATCACATTGGTGTGGCTGTCAATAGCATTGACGAAGCGTCAAAAGTATATACCGATATCCTTGGGCTAAAATTAGAAGGCATAGAAGTTGTAGAGGAACAAAAAGTAAAAACCGCTTTCATTCCTGTAGGTGAAAGTGAAATCGAGCTTTTAGAAGCTACAGATCCCTCCAGTGCTGTTGCAAAATTTATTGAAAAAAAGGGTGAAGGGATTCAGCATATAGCTTTGAGAGTAGAAAATATTGATAAGGCTTTGGATGAGTTAAAATCAAAAGGCGTACGCTTAATTGACGAAAAACCAAGAAAAGGAGCAGGAGGTGCAAGAATAGCTTTCATCCACCCAAAGGCTACAAACGGTGTTTTAATTGAACTATGTGAAAGATAAAGGAGGGTTATTTGTGGAAACAATTGAACAAAAATTAAAGATTTTAGAAGAAAAAAGAAAAACAGTAGAAATGGGCGGAGGTGAAAGCCGCATAAAAAAGCAGCATGAAAGCGGTAAGCTCACCGCCAGAGAAAGAATTTTAAAATTACTGGATGAGGGAAGTTTTGTAGAACTTGATGCTTTTACTGAGCACAGATGTATCCAATTTAACATGGCTGAAACAAAAGCTCCCGGCGAAGGCGTGGTCACAGGATATGGTACCATCAATGGAAGGCTTGTTTTCATTTTTGCTCAGGATTTTACCGTCATGGGTGGCTCTTTGGGTGAAATGCATGCACAAAAAATCTGTAAAATTATGGACATGGCTGTAAAAATGGGAGCTCCAGTCATTGGATTAAATGATTCAGGTGGCGCCAGAATTCAAGAAGGCGTTGATGCATTAAAGGGATATGGTGATATCTTCTATAGAAATACTCTAGCTTCAGGAGTAATACCTCAGATTTCTGTCATTTTAGGCCCTTGTGCAGGTGGTGCTGTATATTCTCCTGCTCTAACCGATTTTATTTTCATGGTATCGGGAATAAGTAAAATGTTCATTACCGGTCCCCAAGTAATAAAAGCAGTTACCGGCGAAGATGTAAGTCCCGAAGAATTGGGCGGTGCGAAGACTCACAACCAAACCAGTGGTGTAGCTCATTTTATGAGTGAAAGTGAGGAAGAGTGTTTTGAACAAATAAAGAAGCTTTTATCGTTCTTACCTTCAAATAATCTTGAAGATGCCCCTTTTAAGGAACCTTCCGATGATGCAATGAAAATAATACCGGAATTAAACCAAATAGTTCCTAATGATCCTAATAAACCATATGATATGGAAGAAGTGGTGGAAGAATTAGTAGATAGAGATAGCTTTTTAGAGGTGCAAAAAGATTTCGCCCGTAATATAATAGTGGGGTTCTCCCGAATAGGGGGACAGGTAGTGGGAGTGGTGGCTAACCAGCCTTATCATTTAGCAGGATGTCTGGATATTGATGCTGCGGATAAGGCTTCTCGATTTATTCGTTTTTGTGATTGTTTTAATATTCCTCTTCTAACTTTAGTTGACGTTCCCGGTTTTTTACCAGGTAGTAATCAGGAGCTAGGGGGGATTATTCGTCATGGAGCTAAAATGCTCTATGCTTATTCTGAAGCTACCGTTCCTAAGATAACGGTGATTTTGCGTAAGGCTTATGGAGGAGCTTATTTGGCTATGTGTAGTAGAGACTTGGGGGCTGACCTGGTTCTAGCTTGGCCCACTGCTGAAATTGCAGTTATGGGTGCAGAGGGAGCGGTAGATATCATTTTTCGCCAGGAAATAGAAAAAGCTTTGGATTTTGGGGCAGAACGAGAAAGACTACTAGAACAATATCGTCAGGAGTTTTATAATCCTTACCAGGCAGCAAAAAGAGGTTATGTAGATGAAGTAATTGACCCTCGAGAGACTCGGATGAAAATAGCTAAAGCTTTGGAGGTTTTTTGGTCTAAACGAGAGGAAGGGAAGGGAAAAAAGCATGGTAATTTCCCAGTATGATTTAGGTGTGAATTTAAGTCCTCAGGTAGTGGCAGCGATTACTGCTGCTATTTTCCAAATTTTGGAAGAAGAAAAAAGACCTTCTTCGTCTTATGTTCCAAATAAAAGTAAAAACTGGAAAGGATTAGCCCTAAAGGAACGTTGTTGGGTACTTCGTTTGGGGAGGTAAATGATGAGAAAATTTTTGGTACGAGTAAATGGAGAAGAATATGAAGTGGAGGTAGCAGAAGTAAGAGAAGAGGGAGAGAATCAATGGAATATAAAAAATGTAAAAAAAGTTCCTACTTCTTCTCCTCTTCAAGTTACTACCACTTTACGTGCCCCTATGCCGGGGAGAATTTTGGCTCTTAATGTTAAAAAAGGAGAGAAAGTGGAAGCAGGGCAGGTGGTAATTATCCTGGAAGCTATGAAGATGGAAAATGAAATTACTGCCGAGCGAGGGGGAGTAGTAAAAGAAGTTTACGTGGAAGAAAATGATACAGTAGATAGCGGAGATCCTCTTTTGGAGATTGAGGAAGAAAGATGAGAAGGAACATCTTTTTGCTCATAGGGTTTTTAATCATTTTCGTTTTCTCTCTTCCTATTCTTTCTGAGAGATGGGAGAGAGAATCTCAATCTAAAGTAGTGGAATTGGTGATAGATTGGAATGATATGGAAGCAGTGGGAAAGATAGAAGATAAAGATCCTTTACTCCTGGCTGAGGAACTAAAAAAGGAAGAATTTGAAACTTTGGGCATTAGTGAACTTACTTGGAGACAACTGGTTAATCAAGGAAAGATAGTTCCAGTGGCTCCCTCTCCTTTTGCTTCTCCTCTGTTACGTTATTTTCAGATTTCTGACCCCTTACTGCGAGAAACAGTTAAAAACCACCTTCTTCTTTTAGGAAAAGAGGTAGAAGAAAAAGGAGAAATACTGGGTGTAAATATTCTCTACGAAGAAGAAGATAAAATAGGAGTAGGCTGGGACTATAGGGTTATACAAGCTTTACAGGAACGAGGGTTTCGTCTCATACTTCGTCCTTATAATTATTATAATATTCCTCCCTCAGTCTTAGAAAACCTACTGAAAGAAAAAGCCTGGGAAACAGCTGAAGGAGTTATTTTCTCTGGAGATAGTGTTTTGGGTGCTCCTCGCCAGGATTCACTGCGACTTTTATCCTCTTTTCTGGAGGAAAAAGAGTTATTTTGGGGATATCTTGAGTTTGTAGGACAAAAAGGAGAAACCACTCTTGCTTCCTTTAATCCTTCTTTTACCCTTCGAGCTCACAGCATTCCTCCTGAAGAATTGAAAGGTTACACTCCGGTGGAAGCTAGAGACCGGTTTTTGCGGGCAGCAAAGGAAAGATCGGTTCCTATCTTCTATCTTCGTCTTTTTACCGATCCTCCTGCTTTTGGAAACTGGGAAAAAAACCTATCTTACTTAATCTCAGTTAAAAAAGCTTTAACTGATAATGGATATACTCCAGGGAAGGTGAATGTTCCTTTCCCCTCTTTTTCCCCTCCTCTTTATTCTTTGGTTTTCTTTTCTCTGGCTTTGTCTTTGTTTGTTTTTTGCCTTTGGAGCTCTTTTTTCCGTCCTTCTTTCTGGATTATTCCTTTGTGTTTTATTCCTCTGGCAGGGTTAATTTTCTATGACCTGATATGGGGTATGAGAGTTCTGGGGCTTCTCGCTGGCTTAGTTTATCCCACTTTAGGGATAATCATTTTAATTGATGCTATTTATTCGGGAAGAGGAAAACTCCAAAGTTTAGGATGGGCATTTATGACTTTATTTTCTGGAGCTTTAACCGTATCTCTCGGTCTTTATCACTGGTTGTTTGTTTTGCGGATTTATCAATATTGGGGGGTTAAAGCTTCTCTCCTCGTTCCTCCCCTTTTGACGTTGCTTTATCTTTTTAGAAAAAGTTATTGGGGTTTAAGTATTCGACAAGTCTTGCTAGAAGATTTAAAAAGATTTGAGCTATTGATAGTGGCTTTTTTAGGGGTGGCAGCACTACTCTATCTTACTCGCTCGGGTAATTTTCCTCTGTTGCCCGCTGGTGGCTTAGAAACCAAAATTCGAGTTCTCTTGGAGCGCCTTTTGTTTATGCGTCCTCGTACTAAGGAATTCTTGATTGGTTATCCTGCTCTTTGGCTTCTATTCTATTGGAACAAAGATAAAATTCGTCCTGCTTACAGTTTAATTTTATGGTTGGGAGTAGCAGTAGGATTTTCTACTTTCTTTAATTCTTTTTGTCACATTCATACTCCTTTTCTTTATATTATTTTACGGTTTTTCAATGCTTTAGTACTGAGTTTTTTTGTGGCAGTAGTTTATATTTTAGTAATAAAATTAGCTCTTTTTCTGTGGCAGAAAGTGGGGAGATGGGGAGAGAGAGACTATTCACCGAAAAATTAAATTTTTTATTTTAGGATATTATGGTTTTGGTAATTGGGGAGATGAACTCAGTCTCAGGGCAGTTTTGAAAGATTTAGAAGAAATTAGCGAGAAACTGCAACTTCCTTTTCTTTATCAGGTTCTCTACCGAGAAAGTGATTTTCTTCTTCCGCTTCCTGGTGAAGCTTATCCAGTGAGTAGAGATAATTTCTTTTCTGTACTTCGGACAATTAGAAATAGTGATTATGTCTTAGTGGGAGGAGGAAGTCTATTACAGGATGTTACCAGCTTTCGCTCTCTTCTTTATTATTTTTCCCTTTTACGTTGGGCACAGGGGTGGAATAAGAAAGTTATTTTTTACCGGGTGGGTTTAGGTCCTCTTCTCCGAAGAGAAAGCCGTTTTTTAGTTTCTCGCCTTTTGAAAAAAAGCTCTCTTTCTGTTTTTCGAGATGAAGAGAGCTTAGATTTAGCCTTAAGATTAGGTGCTTCCTCTTCTTTTCTGGGATGTGACCCTCTTTTTTCTTTTGAAAGCAAAGAAAAGCAAGGAGGAGAAAAGATAGCTTTGTTTGTTCGTCCTTTCCCTGAAAAAGAAAAGGAAATTTTATGTCGGGCCCTTTCTCAATTTAGTAGAGTTGAGGGAGAGGATTTAGAAGTGGTGGCTTTTCATCCCGAAAAAGATGAAGAAATAGCTAAAGAGGTGGCTAAATACCTAAATTGTCCTTGGATTATTATGTCCCAATTTTCTCAAATAATTCCTTATTTTGAAAAATTGAAAGCGGTTTTTACTCTCCGTTTGCACCCTGCAATTTTAGCTACTTTGCTAGATATTCCCTGGTTTGCCTTGAATTTAGACCCTAAAATACAGGCTTTTTCTCGATGGTGGAATGAGGAAAACCTCCTTTCCTTCTCTCAACTAGAAGAAAATAGGTTGGTAGAAATTTATCAGAAAAAAGAAGTCTTGAAAGAGAGGGGGAAAAAGATAAACAGAGAATTGGAGAAAAGATCAGAGGAGAGCGTAGAAATGTTGAAGGAATTTTTGAAAAAGGTGGAAAAGAGGAAATGAAAGTTACTAGCCGGGAACTCTTCGGTTTTTCTTTTTATGATGGTGATTTACCTGAACTTTTGGAAGTGTTAGAAAATAAAATAGAGAAAAAAGAGAAAGTACAGGTGATAACTGCTAACCCGGAAATTTTAGCTCGAGGATTTGAGGAGGAAGAGCTAAATAAAGCATTAAAGGAGGCAGAAATTGTAGTAGCTGATGGGATAGGAGTGATAGTGGCCTCTCGTTTTTTAGGGAAAGCGATAAGTCACCGTTTACCCGGAATAGAAATAGGAGAGGCTCTTATGAAGAAAGGAGAGGAACAAGGTTGGCGATTTTATTTTTTGGGAGGAAAAGAAGAAGTAACATATAAAGCAGTGAAAGGGTTAAAAACCAGGTATCCCCAACTGAGGGTGGGAGGTTTTCACCATGGATATTTTAGAGATGATGAAGAAGTTATAGAAGATATCAATCGAGCTAATCCTCACATACTCTTTGTAGGTCTGGGAGCTCCTCGACAGGAATACTGGATTCGTAGGAATCGGGAGAGAATTAATGCTGTGGTGATGATGGGAGTAGGGGGGAGTTTTGATGTGTGGAGCGGAACTAAAAAAAGAGCTCCTCAGTGGGTTAGAAAATTGAATTTGGAGTGGGCTTATCGGGTAATTTGTGAACCTCAACGTTTGCAAAGGGTTATTCCCGCTTTTTTTAATTTCATTAAAATAGTATGGAAAAACAAAAGAAACTAGATGGTATAATAGCGAAGAAGAAAAGATGGGATTTTTAGAATTTAAAAGAGTTTATAAAATTTATCCGGCAGGGATAAAAGCCTTAGATAATGTGAACCTTTCCCTAGGGAAAGGAGAGTTTGTTTTTCTATGGGGAGCCACTGGTGCGGGGAAAACTACTTTGATGAAGCTCATAACCAGAGAAGAGGTGCCAACCTCGGGGGAAGTGTGGTTAGAGCGGTGTAAAATTAGTTCCCTAGAAGAGCGGTATCTGCCTCTTTTGCGCCGTAATCTGGGAGTGGTTTTTCAGGATTTGAAATTGGTTCCTCACTGGACGGTTTACGAAAATCTTATTTCCCCGCTTTTAGTCTTGGGAGTAAAGAGGAGATACGCTCATCGTTTAGCAGGTGAAATTTTGGACTTGCTACATCTCCAGGATAAGAAGTATCATAAAACAGAGTGGCTTTCAGGGGGCGAAAAACAAAAGCTATGCTTAGGTAGAGCTTTGATTCATCGTCCTTATTTAGTTTTAGCTGATGAGCCTACGGGAAACTTAGATAGTGCAACTGCTCTGGACGTGGTGGGAACATTGTTTGAGTTTTCTAAGAAGTCAGGAGCCACTGTAATTGTGGCTACTCACAGTGAAGACTTGATAAGTAATTTTCCAGCTCGATTAGTAGCATTAGATAAAGGTAAGGTAATTCAATCTTGAGGAGAAAAGCTTTTGTCTAAGAACAAAGAAACTTTCTATCATCGGGGAACTTCCTATTTAGTAATGGGATTTTTAAGTATTTTCTTTACTCAGTTGATTTTAAATATTTTTATCTTTGGCTATTTGGAATTAGAGCAAATGGGAGGAGTATGGCAAAGTAGCTTTACTATACAGGCTTTTTTCCAAGAAAACACCTCTCCTGAAGTAATAGAAAAAGTGGAAGAAGAAATTGAAGCTTTGCCATTAGTGGGAGAAGTAAGGGTAATTAGTTCAGAGGAAGCTAAAAACAGATTTCTGAGCTACTTTAGTCTTCAAGAAGACAACTTTGGTTTAGAGGAAAACCCTTTTCCTCCTTCTTTGGAGATTCGGGCTAAAAGAGTAGAAGAATTACCTCTTCTGGCTCAAGAACTAGAAAAGAAGGAGGAGTTTGAAGAAATTTTCTATGGGGGAGAAAATACTGAAGCTCTTCTACGTTTTTACCATTTTTTCCTTGCTGCTGGAGGAATTTTGCTCTTGGCTCTTTTTGTTTTCTCCCTTTTAGTAATTACTGCGGTTATTAAGGCTTCTATTCAAGCTCGAGGGATAGAAATTGAAGTTTGGAGTCTGGTGGGAGCTACCAAACGGTTTATCAGGATGCCTTTTCTTTATCAGGGGATGATAGAAGGTTTAAGTGGAGGAGTAGCAGCTTTGGTGGTTAGCCTGATTTTCTTCCACTTTTTGCTTGATTTTCTTCGTACTTCTTTTCCTTTCTTTTTCTGGATAGATTGGGAGGACTTAGTTTTTCCCTTAGGAGTGGTGAGTGTTTTGATGAGCAGTTTTTTAGGGTTTTTAGGAGCTCTTTTGGCTTGCAACTCAGTAGAAGAGGAAAATATTAAATGAGAAAGTTTGCTTTCTGGGCTTTTTTTTCCCTCCTTTTGTTTTTCTTTAGTTTTTCTGCAAGAGCTCAGGACTTAGAAAAGGAAATTTCTGAACAGCAAACTAAATTAGAGAAATTGAAGAGTGAACAGTTGAAATTAGACCAAGAGTTGGATAAATTATTAAAAAATGAGAAGAATCTAGTTGCAGAAATAGGAAACTTAGATAAGCAAATTGAAAGCCTGGAGAAAAATGCGGCTCAGTCTCGAGCTAAAATTCTCCAACTGGAGGCAGAGAGAAAAGAGCTACAAAAAGAGATTGAAACTCTTTCTCAAAAAATAGAAGAAGACAAAGAAAAAGTGAAAGATATTTTAGTTCGAGCTTACAAGTATAATGGAGGAGTTAATTTCTGGGAATTATTTGCAACTACCAGTGACCCTACTCAATGGGAAGAGCAATGGTTTCTCCTCCGTAAATATTACCAATCTCAGACTGATAGCCTGGGACGTTACTTAGAAGAAAAGGAAATCAAGGAGAAGAAGGAGAAAGAATTGGCGCAAATGATTCGTTTAGAATTAGTGTTAAAAGAGCAAGCGCTTTTAGAAAACGAGAAATTAGCTAAACTTAAAAGCACTCGGGAAGAAATGCAACGAAAAATTGCCTCAGATAAGAAACAATTTGAAAAGGCTAAAAATGAATTGGTTAAAGCTCAAAAGGAGCTAGAAAATTTAATTGCTAAGCTCCAGGAAGACATAAAAAAGAGAAGAGAGAGTCAGCCTCCTGTTTCTATTACCCCGGTAAAACAGGGACGTCTTTTTTGGCCAGTGCAGGGCACGGTTATTGAAGGTTTTGGGGAGCGGAAAGACCCTCGCTATGGAATTTCCTTTTATAATCCGGGTATAGATATAGGAGCGGAGAAGGGGAGTCCAGTTTTTGCTGCTCACGATGGAGTGGTAATTTTAGCTCAAACTCTCCGAGGTTATGGAAAAACTATTCTTTTAGATCATGGAGATATAATAACTATGTATGCACATCTCTCGGAGATAAAAGTAGCAGGAGGGCAAGAAGTAAAAGGAGGAGAGGTTATTGGCACAGTAGGTGATACCGGTCTTGCGGAAAGACCTCTTCTTCACTTTGAAGTGAGGGTGGGGAGCAGCGCTCGAGAAGAAGACCCTCTCAAGTGGCTAAGATAGGAGAGTGGGAGATGAAAAATAAAAAAATTTGGCTATTGATATGCTTGGCTATTCTACTGATAACGGTGTTAGCTTGGGAAAGTCAAGGAAATAAAGGAGCTTATGGTTTAGAAGATACTGTAGACTTAGAAAAGTGGCAACCTTTTTTTGAGACTCTTCTTTTACTGAAGGATAATTTTTATTCTGATGTGCCCTTAGACGATAAAGCTCTAATGGAAGAAGCTATTAGGGGAGTATTAAAAGCTACTGGCGACCCCTATGCTCGTTATTTAAATGAAGAAGATTATAAAATGGAAAATTCTGATCGGGTAGAGGGAGAGTTTTCTGGTTTAGGTATAGTCATAGCTATTAAGGATGAGAAACTTACTGTTATTTCTCCTATTCAGGGCTCTCCAGCAGATAAAGCGGGAATTAAAGCTGGAGATATCATTGTAGAAATAGATGGGGTGCCAACTCTGGGTATGTCCTCAGATGAGGCGGTGCGAAAGATGAGGGGAAAACGCGGAACTGCGGTGACCTTGACTATCCAAAGAGAGGGAGAAGAAGAAAATATGGTGGTGGAAGTGGTACGGGATATAATCAAGATTCAAAGTGTAGAATATAAAATGCTCTCTGGAGATATTGGGCTTATTACCATTTCTGAGTTTCATGGTCGGACTCAAGAGGAATTAAAAAAAGCTTTGAGCGATTTGCAAACTCAGGGAATGAAAGGTTTAATTTTGGATTTGCGCAATAACCCTGGTGGACTTTTACAAAGCGCAGTTTTAGCTTCGGGGATGTTTGTTCCTCGGGGTTATCCTCTTTTGATAGTAGAAGATAGGGAGGGAAAAAGAGAAAACATAATTAATTTTGTAGACCCTCTGTGGAAAGGACCAGTGGTTTTA
>ENA-UPAD01002781-UPAD01002781.1-bioreactor-metagenome-genome-assembly--contig:-NODE-2781-length-11406-cov-22.193111_pt1 | contig 11406 bp, 8 predicted proteins | sample MGYA00238179_ERZ772710 | MGnify/ENA primary metagenome ERZ772710 (study PRJEB29004, sample SAMN07631245) | bioreactor metagenome | isolation source: Switchgrass digestor | place: USA: Dartmouth...
GTCTCCAATATCGAAATATTCCGTTATTGCCCCCATGGTCATATCGTCTGTTACCACTACGCCTTCAAATCCCATCTCACCCCTGAGCAGCCCGTTGATAACGGCGTCCGAAAGTGAAGCCGGCAACCCCGGATCGACAGATTCCACTACTATGTGCGCTACCATTATTGCATCAGCATTTTCCTCTATAGCCTTTCTGAATGGTACAAGTTCAAAATTACTGAGCCTGCCCTTATCATGAACAACCGCCGGGAGACCATAGTGTGAATCGACGTCTGTATCTCCATGACCCGGAAAATGCTTCACTACGGAAATGATCCCTTCATCGCGTATGCCTTTCATCACCTGTATCCCGTGCTCTACTACCGACAGGGGGGTCGTTCCGTATGCCCTGTCACCTATTACGGTATTATCGGGATTGCTGAAGATATCGAGAACGGGAGCAAAATCCATATTTATGCCGAATGATTTTACCATTTCCGCAATCAGCCTGCCGGTTTCATATGTAAAAGATTCATCATCCAGTTCGCCGACAGACAGGGCCGGCGGTATGCCAGAGATATGCCCAGGCATCCTGCTCACCCTTCCTCCTTCTTCGTCAATGGAGATGAAAAGAGGTGCCTGGGCAGGATTTGCGATTTTAAGGCTGTTTGTGAATGTAACGAGTTGATACGGATCGGTTATATTTTTCCTGAAAAGAATGATGCCCCCGGGTTTCAGGGCCGCCAGAATGTCCAGCATGTCCTTGTCGACGGAAGTGCCTTCTACGCCTATGATGAACATCTGTCCAATTTTTTCGTCAAGGCTCATCGTTGCAAGTCTTTCCTCGAAGCTGCCTGTCTCGGTCGTACCACTGCCTTCTCCGGGTTGAATGTTTCCGTCATTTTCGACCTGATCACCGGTTTCAGCGTCGGTTCTTCCCCGGCTGCCATTTTCGCCGCCGGAACCGTCTCTGACTGACGGATCTCCACCAGGAATACCTGTTCCGTTTTCTGAGGGGTCCGAAGGTTTTTTGCCGACTGCAGAACAGCCTGGCACCATCATCAGGATCAAAGCAAAAAAAACAAAAACCGCTATAGTCAAAACAGTCTTCGTTTTCATATCCTGCCACCTTTCATGCGTCATCTGTTGCTGCTTCTTAATCCTGTCTTCAATGATTCTGCTGTGACAGTTCCATCAGCGCAGGTATTGATCTGCGTTTCACCTGTATATCCCTTTCTCAATGCTCATCCGTGCCCTTTCCCTCGTCTTTTCATCCGATTTCAGAGCGTTTTCGATGAACTCCGGATGCTCTTCCAGGAACGCTTTCATGGATCCATGCGGATCAGAAGCGTATTTCAGGAGCCTGTTTATGGATACCATGGCAAATGAGCATATACCGTACTTCTCAAGCAATTCAGACCCTCCCTGCATCCTGTCGACGATCACAACGGTACATGTCATCTGGCCTCTTATATTTTTTATTGCCGGTATCCATGCCCTTTCATAGCTTGATGCTTCGGTGATCAGATCGGCGATATGGAGCACCCTGGCGCCGCTGATGGATTCTGCTTCGCTTGTCTTGCCATTCTCAGTGATGAACGCCGACAGATCTTTGAATATAGTAATGTGGGGCTTGCCGAGTCTTTTTGCTGCAAGCAGCGAAAAAAACCAGTCCCTTCTTTCTCCGCCGGAAATATAGTCGATTTTATCCGTATCTATGTTGTCCCCTATGAAGTCGAGCAAGCTGTCAATGACGCCCTTATATACAGTATTGCCGGTATATGTATCCTCCAGGACTGCCAGCAGCCTTTCGGGGCACCGCAGCCTGTCATCCTTCAGGCCATCTATCGTATCCAGCAGTTCCAGCGCGCTGCTTTCGGAACCATAAAGGAAATGCGTGTTTATATAATAAGGTCCTATGGTGCCGGAAGTGTACCAAAACGGCTCGTTTTCCGGGCACACCCTGAACGCGTTGGTTTCAAACAGCCAGTTTATCAGTTTCTCATTTGACATTTCAGGATCCTCCGATATATGGATTATAAATCAACCGTTTTTCAATCAGGATAATGACGCCGACAAGTCATTCCGTGGAACCTGTTGAATGACCATCTCGGCTTTGCCCCCGGTCCTTGCGCTCCTTGCTTTTTCTTAGATATTCCTCCCACCAGTCCTGGTTGACTATCGTCCCAAGGTCTTTGCCAAGATGGCTTGAATCGCCTTCGGTCACTATCGTAAAAACCCCGTCTTCATAGTCGATGACAGTTATCGCCGTATTGTCGCACCACTCCACGTTCACCATCTCTTCCAGTGTGCAGCTTCTGAAATGGCATAGCATCGCCCGGATCGCCGTGCCATGTGTCACGATGCATATGTTTTTTCCTTCGTTCGCTTTGATGATAGACATTACTTCGCCCAAAAGACGTTCCTGGAACTCTTCCATTGACTCACCGTTGGGCATTTTGAGCTTGTGAGGCCGGTTTTCCCATGCTTCGTACTCATCGGGCCATCGCTGTTCAAGCTCGCTCCACGCCACATCTTCCCAGTCTCCTCCGTTTATTTCCCTCAGGTTCTCAGATGTTATGACCGAAAGACCCTTGATATCAGCAATGTATCTGGCTGTCTGGACAGCCCTCTGGAGGCTGCTCGAACAGATGACGTCGATGTCGACGGCCTTCAGCCTTTCGGCCACTCTCTCGGCCTGAAGATGGCCCTTTTCGGTAAGGCCGGAATTTGTCCATCCGTGGAACCGCCTGATTTTGTTGCCTAAAGCTTCAGCATGCCTGACGAATATCAGCCGGGTCTTCAAAGTATCACCTCGCAGTTCAGGCATTCAGTACCAGTTTGCCGGTGATATCGGCAACACTGTTGAAACCGTGCCTCCTCATATATTGTTCTATTCCTTCACATACCTTTATGCAGGCATCAGGATAAACCAGGTTCGCAGTCCCCACCATAACTGCGGAAGCGCCTGCGAGCATGAACTCGACCGCATCGTTTCCGTTGAAGATGCCTCCCATCCCAATGACCGGTATCTTAACGGTTTTATAAACCTCATGCACCATCCTGACTGCTATCGGCTTAACTGCCGGTCCTGAAAGCCCGCCGGTGTTGTTGGCGAGTACAGGTCTTCTCGTTTCGATATCTACCGCCATGCCAAGCAACGTATTTATCAGTGAGACCGCATCTGCACCCGCGGCCTCCGCTGCTGCTGCGATACCGGATATGCTGGTGACGTTCGGCGTCAGTTTCACGATAAGCGGTTTCCGGCAATGTTTCCTCACCTGTGAAGTTATCTCGTATATACCCTCGGGTGTATTCCCGAAAGCGACACAACCCGCTTTCACATTGGGACATGACACGTTTAGCTCGATCGCATCGATGTCCGCATCCGATAGTATCTCCGACATCTCGCAGTATTCTTCAATAGTATTGCCTGCTATATTTGCTATGATGGCTGCCGAATACTGCCGGAGGAACCTTATCTCATTTTCAATGAAGTACCCGACGCCCGGGTTCTGCAGGCCAACGCTGTTCAGCATTCCTGCGGGCGTTTCCGCGACCCTTGGGGGTTTATTTCCTTCCCTCGGTCTTAGTGTCAGTCCCTTCACACTTATGCCGCCGATTTTGTTCAGGTCCGCATAGTCTGCATGCTCACGTCCGAAACCGAACGTGCCCGATGCCGCTATGACAGGATTCTTCAGCCTTATACCGCATATATCGACTGAAAGGTCTATATCGCTCATCATATCCTCCGTTCCTATACTGTTATCATATCAAAAACCCGTATCTATTGCATACGGGTCTTATTCAAATATCACATCCTCGCTGTCGAACACAGGACCGTCCTTGCAAACACGGACATACTGCCAGCCTCCGCCGTCCGTAGTTACTTTGCATGCGCATGCCAGGCATGCGCCGAATCCGCATCCCATTCTCTGTTCCATGGATATCTGGCACCTGACACGATATTCGCCCGCGATGGCAGCCACTGTCCTGAGCATTGGATTTGGTCCGCATGCATATATCATATCGAATTCTCCCGGTAAAATGTCTCTTTCGAGTATATCCGTAACAAATCCCTTTATTCCGCAACTCCCGTCTTCAGTGGCTGTTTCGAGTGAACTGGATCTCTTTCTGAACTCGTCGAGAAGCATTATGTTTTCTGAAGATCGAAAACCCAGGTATGACCTTTTCACAATTGCTTTGCTCTTATCAAGCAGGAAAAGCAGCGGGAATATCCCGATACCTCCGCCCACTACGGCTATCCGGCGATAGGAGATATTCAGGTCGAAGCCCCTGCCGAGCGGACCGAGAATATCCAGGGAATCACCGATTTTTTTCCCTGCCAGTATTTCCGTGCCTGAACCCTTTACCTGGAAAAATATATCGAATTCACCTTTTTCCCTGTCTACCGAGCATATGCTGACCGGGCGCCTCAGCAGCGCCTGTGTTCCTTCGCAGCATTTTATGTTGACAAACTGTCCCGGGACGGCATTGGCTGAAACGTATTCAGAAGCCACCGTCATGCGGTAAATGTTTTCTGCCGCTTTCTCCACATTGGTAATCGTTTCTCTGAGCAACCTTGACATCTGAATCCTCCCTGGCTTTTGTACTTTTTTGAGCACCGGTCATATAACGGTCTGAGTCCGGTCAGCTGAACCCACTAAGGTCGATAACATCCGGACTTATTCCCTGCTGTTTCATGCGGATGCAGCTAAGCACAGCCCTTGCAGTATCCAGTGACGTCAGGCACGGTATCGACATCTCCACGGCTTTCCGCCGTATCTTGAATCCATCGCGTTCCGGCTGTCTTCCCCTTGTAGGAGTATTTATCACAAGGTTTATCTTTCCTGATGCTATAAGATCCAGCAGATCGGGAGAGCCTTCCCCTATCTTCTTTACTGCATTTGTCGCAATACCATGCATATTGAGCATCCTTGCAGTGTTTCCTGTTGCCCAGAGTGTGAACCCAAGCTTTTCGAACTGTTCCGCGATTCCGGGCAGTTCAGTCTTGTCCGAATCCCTGACTGTCATCAGGATGCCTCCCCCCGGCGAAGGCAGCTTCATACCTGTAGCCATGATGCCCTTATAAAGGGCTTCGTGGAAATTACGTCCTATGCCAAGCACTTCTCCCGTTGATTTCATTTCAGGACCCAGGCTCACGTCCACATCATGGAGTTTCTCGAAGGAGAACACTGGCACTTTTATGGCAACATGATCCATGGTCCTGTACAGTCCTGTCCCGTATCCGAAATCTTTCAGTTTCCTGCCGGTCATCACCTTCGTCGCCACATTCACCATCGGTATGCCGGTGACCTTGCTGATGTAAGGCACAGTCCTGCTCGACCTTGGATTTACTTCAATAACATATATTTCATCATTGTACAGCACATACTGGATATTGATCATGCCGACTACATTCAGCGCTTTTGCCAGCTTCTCCGTATAATCCACGATCTTGTCGATCACAGGGCGTCCCAGCGAAAGAGCCGGATATACGGAAATGCTGTCGCCCGAGTGTACGCCTGCACGTTCCAGGTGCTCCATTATACCTGGGATAAGTATGTCTTCGCCGTCGGAAATGGCATCGACTTCTATCTCTTTGCCCATCAGGTACTTGTCGATCAGGATGGGGTGCTCCTGCTTAACCCTGTTGATGATCTCCATAAACTCGATGATGTCATTGTCGTTATATGCTATCTCCATCCCCTGTCCGCCGAGGACGTAAGACGGACGGACCAGCACCGGGTAGATGAGCTCATTCGCGGCAGCCAGCGCTTCTTCAAGAGTAAAGACTGTCTTTCCTCTCGGTCTCGGTATGCCGAGTTTTTCAAGAATCTTGTCGAATCTTTCCCTGTCCTCGGCCGCGTCCACATCTTCAGCCTGTGTACCGAATATCCTTACGCCAAGTCTGCTCAGCTTATTGACAAGCTTGATGGCTGTCTGACCACCGAACTGTACGATCACTCCTTCTGGTTTTTCATGTTCGATTATGTTCATGACGTCTTCAATGGTCAGCGGTTCGAAATACAGCCTGTCCGCGGTATCGAAATCCGTGCTGACCGTTTCCGGGTTGTTGTTTGCTATGATCGTCTCATATCCCTGCTCTTTCAGCGCCCATACCGAATGCACCGAGCAATAGTCGAACTCTATGCCCTGGCCTATCCGGATAGGCCCCGAACCTATGACAAGTATTTTCTTATTTCCGGAACTTGCTGTTTTGCCGCATTGACGATAAGTGGAGTAATAGTAGGGCGATACCGTATCGAAACGTTCAGTGCAGGTATCAACAGATTTGAAGGATGCATTTATCCCGTTTTCATTTCTTAGCCTTGTGATGTCTTCAAGACTGCAGCCTGCATAACCGGCTATTGTTTCGTCCGTGAAGCCCATCTCCTTCGCCCTGCGTACGATATCAGCATCAAGAGTTGCTTTTGTCCGTGTTTTTAGGGATTCCTCCATCCTGACGATGTTCGATATTTTATCCAGGAACCATTGATCGATTTTGGTTTTTTCATATATAAGTTCGGCCGAAATTCCTCTTCTCAGCGCTTCTGCTATTATGAACAGCCTTTCGTCATCTGCGTTAGCAAGTTTATCTTCGATCTCTTCGGTTCGATATTTCACGAATATCTTCTGCTCCAACGTAGATATCCCAAGTTCAAGCGACCTTACAGCCTTCATCAGGGCTCCCTCAAATGAGTCGCCTATGGCCATGACCTCACCGGTCGCCTTCATCTGTGTGCCAAGTGTCCTGTCTGCCCTTACAAATTTATCAAAGGGCCATTTGGGTATCTTCAGCACCACGTAATCCAGGACAGGCTCAAAGGACTTGAGAGTCTTTCCTGTTGTTCTGTTTCCTATCTCATCGAGCGTATATCCTATTGCGATCTTTGTTGCGACCCTTGCGATGGGATATCCGGACGCTTTCGAAGCAAGGGCCGATGAGCGGCTCACTCTCGGATTGACTTCGATCACCGCGTATTCCTTGCCTGTTGGATGCAACGCAAACTGAACATTGCATCCTCCTTCGATCTCAAGTGTATTTATGATCTTTATCGCTGCATCATGCAGCATCCTGTATTCTTCTTCCGAAAGCGTCTGGCAGGGCGCAACCACTATACTGTCGCCTGTATGCACACCGACCGGGTCCACGTTCTCCATACCGCAGATGATTGCTGCATTACCTTTTGCGTCTCTCATTACTTCGAATTCTATTTCCTTCCAGCCGGAAATACATCTTTCTATCAATACCTGGCCGACACGGCTGAGCCTCAGGCCATTCGAGGCGATCGCGGCAAGCTGATCGCTGTCATCGGCAATACCGCCCCCGGTTCCACCAAGGGTATATGCAGGCCTCACTATGACCGGATATCCGATCTCATCCGCAAAGTCCAGCGCGTCTTCCGTTGACGTCACGACTTTGCTTGCAACGCACGGTTCTCCGATAGATTCCATCGCATCCTTGAATGCCTGCCTGTCTTCAGCCATTTTTATCGCTTTCGTCGCAGTTCCGAGCAGCTTTACTCCCATTTTTTCCAGAAAACCGGATTCTGAAAGTTCCATGGCCAGATTCAGGCCTGTCTGGCCTCCCAGTGTCGGAAGCATACTGTCTGGTCTTTCCTTTGTGATGATCTTCTTCAGCGTTTCAGCATCCAGGGGCTCTATATATACTTTATCCGCCATGTTCGTATCGGTCATTATAGTTGCCGGATTGCTGTTCACAAGTACGACTTCCAGGCCTTCTTCCTTCAGGGCCCGGCATGCCTGGGTGCCTGCATAGTCGAATTCGGCAGCCTGGCCGATGACTATCGGTCCAGAACCTATTACCAGGACTTTGTTGATATCATTACGTCGTGACATGCTTATCTCCTTTCATCCGTCTTTGAATATCTGTCGGTCTGAACTTCATGTACCGGTCTCCCGTCATCGTGTAACAGGAAGGTTCCACCGATTCCGCGTCCCTGATACTTCCTTGTTTGTTTTATCGCTGTTGACCTTTTCTTTCTTCAAGTGCCCTGCGGATGTCTTCCCGCATCCTGACGGCCTCTTCCCTGGCCGCATGATCGAATCCGCTTTCTCCGTATTTCTCCAGCCATGCTTCAGATTTCCATGCGCACATGATGCTCCTGGACGCATTCACTATGGCGCCAAGTCCGTCGTCGTTGAAGGCGCAGGCTGCGTCGCGGGCTGTGCCGCCCTGGGCGCCGTATCCTGGTACGAGGAAGTATGACCTTTTCATTATCTTTCTCAGGACACAAGTCTGTTCGGGATACGTGGCGCCAACCACGGCTCCTATGCTGCTGTAGCCGTTCTCACCCATGGCTGCCATACTCCATTCGTCGACCAGTCCTGCAACTTTTTCGTAAACGTGTTTTCCGTCCATGGTTATAAGGTCCTGTATCTGTCCGGACGATTTATTTGACGTTTTCACAAGCACGAATATGCCTTTGCCTGAAGCGGCGCATTCATCGATGAACGGCTGAACGCCGTCGATGCCGAGGTAAGGGTTGACGGTCAGCGCGTCCGTATCGAAAGCAGACAGCGCAGCATCATCTATTTCCGTCTTTCCAAGATATGCGTCCGAATATGCCCGGGCTGTCGAGCCTATATCGTTGCGTTTTCCGTCAGCGATGACAATCATGCCCCGCGTCCTGGCGTACCTGCAGGTCTCGGCGAACGCCCTGATCCCGTCGACGCCGTACATTTCATAATAGGCAAGCTGCGGCTTCACAGCGGGCACGATATCGCAGAGGGCATCTATCAGCCTTTTATTGAACTCCAGGATCGCCTCCGCTGCGCCGGCGAATCCTTTCCCATGTTCGCTGAAAGCCTTTTCCCTGATACATGACGGTATATACTCCAGTTTCGGATCAAGGCCTGCCACGGCCGGGTTCCCATATTTCCTTATGGCTGCGATCAGTCTGTCGATAAACATTCCTGCAACTCCTCTACAGCAAAATATTCTCGCTAACGACCGGTTTGCCGTTCACGATCGTGCCCCAGACCAGTCCGTAAAGCTCCATGCCTCCGAATGGTGAATTTTTTGACCTGGATTCGAACTTTTCCGGATCGACCGTAAATTTTGCATCTATATCTACGATCGTTATGTCGGCAGTACTTCCCGGCTCCAGTGTGCCTTTGCTTATCCCCAGAAGCTTTGCCGGGTTCAGGCTCATTTTTTCAACCAGCTTTCCCATCGTGATGATACCGGGTCTTACCAGTTTAGTGACGGCAAGGGGCAGTGCGGTCTCGAAACCCACCATGCCGTTTGCGGCAATGCTGAACTCAACTCTTTTTTCATCGATATGGTGAGGTGCATGGTCTGTTGCTATGATGTCGATCGTGTCATCAGCAATGCCTTCTATGATGGCCTGCACATCCTTGGTGGTCCTGAGCGGCGGGTTGACCTTTGCATTGGTGTCATAACCCATGCAGGCCTCTTCAGTCAGTGAGAAATAATGCGGACATGTTTCACATGTCACCTTTACACCGCGTTTCTTTGCATTCCTGATGAGTTCCACCGACAGTGCGGTACTGACGTGTGCTATATGTATCGGTATATCCAGGTATTCGGAAAGGATCAATTCACGGGCTACCATGGTCTCTTCAGCGGCAGCGGGTATGCCTTTCAGCCCCAGCATTGTCGATGTGTAGCCTTCGTTCATCACCCCGTCTTCAGCCATATCTGTGTCTTCACAGTGGGATATGATCGCGATATCGAACATGGAAGCATACTGCATCGCCTTTTTCATCAGGGAGGAACTTTTCACCGGGTTTCCGTCATCAGACACGGCAACGGCGCCGGCAAACTTCAACTCTCCGATCTCTGCAAGTTCTTCGCCTTTCAGTCCCTTTGTAATGGCTCCGATCGGATAGACGTTTACATACCCTTCTCTTTTTGCTTTGTTGAGGATGTATTTGACGACGGATTCATTATCGATGACCGGATTAGTATTTGGCATACAGGCGACTGAAGTGAAGCCTCCCCTGGCAGCACTCCTTGTACCGCTCTCTATATCCTCCTTGTATTCGAATCCGGGGTCCCTGAGATGGCAGTGGGCATCCACAAGGCCGGGAAGTACATACTTGCCCCCGGCATTGATTATTTCACATCCTTCTGTATCCATATCCTTTGAAATATCTGCTATCCTGTCATCTTCGACGAGCAGATCGTAAATGCCGTCGATCCCGGTTTTCACATCGATTATATGCCCGTTTTTAATCAGCAGCTTCATTGATCCCCCTCCTGGTCAGAAGATAAAGCAATGCCATCCTTACAGCAACACCGTTGGTGACCTGCTCATTTATCGCGGAATGCTCATGGTCCGCAACGGCACTGGTCAGTTCGACGCCACGATTTATGGGTCCCGGATGCATGATGAGTACATCTTTTTTGGCCAGGCGCAGCCTGTTTTCATCCAGCCCGAAGAACCTGGAATACTCCCTTATCGAAGGGAACAGTGCCTTTTTCTGCCGTTCAAGCTGCATTCTCAGCGAAATTATCACATCGGCGTTTATCAGTGCTTCATGCACGGTACTGTAGATCTTTACGCCCATCATTTCCATTTTCGGGGGCAGCAATGTAGCCGGACCGGAAAGCGACACTTCTGCGCCCATTTTGGTCAATCCCCAGATGTTGCTCCTTGCCACCCTGCTGTGGTAGATGTCGCCGATTATGGCAACCTTGAGCCCCCTGAGGGTACCTTTCTTCTCCCTGATTGTGAACATGTCCAGCAGAGCCTGCGTTGGATGTTCATTCATCCCGTCTCCAGCATTGATCACTGATGCTTTCACATGCTTTGCCAAAAGATGCGGAGCGCCTGACTGCGGATGCCTTATGACGATTACGTCCGTCCCCATCATATCGATTGTTTTTCCGGTGTCTATAAGAGATTCACCCTTGGCTACACTGCTTCCGGAAGAGTTGATGTTTGCGGAACTTGCGCTCATATATTTTGATGCAAGCTCGAATGAAAGCCGAGTTCTGGTACTGTTTTCATAAAACAGCGTCACTATGGATTTGCCCTGGAGATGAGGCGTCCTTTTATTGTTGGATGTAATAACGTATTTCATTGCCTTTGCAGTATCAAGGATGTATTCGATTTCCTCAGCCGTCAGATCTTTAAGCCCAAGCAGATCTTTGGATTTCAGAACCATATGTTTTACCGCCTTTTATCAGATTTGACCAGCCGGAGAGCATGTTGATGCTCCCGTATTCTAAAAAAGAGTAAGGAAACTATCCCTACTCAATGCTTTTTGCCAGGTTCGATATCGCTCAGTGTCACTTTGTTGACTCCGTCGAATTCCACGACTTTAACATTTATCATCTCCGTTCTTGACGTCGGAACATTCTTGCCCACATAATCAGCACGTATCGGCAGTTCCCTGTGGCCCCTGTCGATCAGTATGGCAAGCTGTATG
>ENA-UPAD01002807-UPAD01002807.1-bioreactor-metagenome-genome-assembly--contig:-NODE-2807-length-11304-cov-9.083118_pt1 | contig 11304 bp, 11 predicted proteins | sample MGYA00238179_ERZ772710 | MGnify/ENA primary metagenome ERZ772710 (study PRJEB29004, sample SAMN07631245) | bioreactor metagenome | isolation source: Switchgrass digestor | place: USA: Dartmouth...
AATGCAGAATTTTCAGCAACTAAATATGAATATGATCAACTAAACAGGCTGATAAAAATTATAGATCCGTTAGGAAAAGAAGAAAGTTATACTTATACTAATGGGTTGCTATCTGAAAAAAGGAGCAAAAATCAAAGTATCATATATTTTGAATATGATGGGCTTGGCAGAATATTAAGTCAAAATGCTATAACACCTGATCAAAAAGGGAATGTATCTCGCTCATTTACGTATAATTTTATAGGCAATAGAGCAACGATGGATTCCAATGTAAACTATTCCTATGATGACTTAGGTAGATTAATAAGAGAAGAGGATAGTAAAACGGGAATAGTTAAAGAATATGGGTACGATGCTAATGACAATATAACTTTCTTTAAACTGATACAGAATGATGTAACCATTATGCATCTTAAATACACGTATGATTGGTTGAACAGAATGGAACAAGTAATTGAAGTAGACGATAATCAAAATGAAACCGTTGTAACTGTTTATAGTTATGATGCAAATGGCAATAGAGAAGAACTTTCGTATCCTAATATAGGATTATCAACAAGTTATTCGTATAACTCTGCTAATCAATTAGAAAGTTTGACAAATGTAAAAAAAGGAATAGAATTATCCAAATATGAATATGCTTATTTTCTCAGTGGAAATCAAAAAAGAAAAACAGAAAAGATTGCAGGTGAGCCGGAAAGAACTACAGAGTATACATATGATGGACTCAATAGACTTGCAACTGTAAATGAGCTAACAGATAATATTATAACTACCTATCAATATGATGCATATAATAATCGTAACAAAATGACAGTAGATAATGGAGCTAATTCATATACAGTAGATTATGATTACAACAAAAATAACTGGCTGCAGTCAGAGACAAAAAGAATAGGGGAATTAGAAGAAATAACACGGTATTCTTATGATGATAATGGGAATATGATTTATAAAGGGAAAGAAGTTATTAAACCGGCTGCGGCAAATGAATCGGAGCAATACCAACTGTATATAACAGGAAACAATCCTGGTAAAGATGCATGTTTTTACGAATATGACGGCTTTAATCAACTAATACAAGCAGTAGAAGGCGATAAAACTATTCGGTATATTTATAATGGTGATGGATTAAGGATTTCTAAATCAGTTAATAATGTAATCACTAATTATATCTTAGACGGAGCAAATGTAATAGCGGAGTTGAATGAAAATAACGACATTACATCCGAGTATCTAAGAGGAGTAAACCTTATTGCTTGTGATATAGGGACTCAAGAAAGACAATATTATACTTTTAACGGGCATGGAGATGTGGTACAATTAATAAGCAGTGGAAAAAATACGGCAACCATTGATAAAATAAACGAAGCTATGTACACCGTAGAAGGCAGGCCGGGATATAATCCTGGAGCGGATTTAAATAAAGATGGTATGATAAATATAATGGACCTAATGCTGGCACTTGATGGCGTATCAATGACTTATGAGTATGATGCATTTGGTAATGAAAAAGTATCGGATATCAATGATACCAATCCGTTCAGATACTGTGGTGAGTATTTTGATAAGGAAACAGAGACGTATTATTTGAGGGCAAGGTATTATAGTCCTGGAATTGGTAGGTTTATAAGTGAGGACCCGATAAGAGATGGGCTGAATTGGTATGTATATTGCGAGAATAATCCTATAATTCTTTTTGACCCCTTTGGCTTGGCACCAACAAAAGAAGAAGCAGCTGCGATGGCGGAACATATATATCAAGACATTCCTTTAAAAGATGACAATGACCCAGCAGGAAATAGAGCACTACGAACAGTAGCTGGTTGGAGGTTGATTGATATTTGGAGTGAAGGAACAGTAAAAATGGGTATATATATAAGGGATACTGATGACTGGAAAAATCCTTCAGAATATGTTTTGGTATTTAAAGGTACATCAACGAAGAATGTTAAGGATTGGGTAGATGACGTATTAGCTTATAAGACGAATTTTGCCCCAAATATGTATACGGCAATGAATTTTGGAAAGAGTTTTGTTGAGTCACATTCACAAGAAGTAACTTTTGTTGGTCATTCAAAGGGTGGAGGGGAAGCAATTGCAGCTGCTTGTTATACTTTTAGAAATGCAATTACCTTTAATGCAGCAAATTTTGCATTTGAAAGATATCACTTAAGTGGTAGACGGTCAACCATTGATAATTATTATGTTGAAGGCGAAATTCTTTCAGCTACTATTGGAACAGCTACTATTGGAACAACACATTGGTTACCTACGCAATATTGGATTACTCAAGGGACTAAAAGTCGAGGTTATACTGCTACTTTCACTTCCCCCGATCCAATAGCGAATCATAGCATGAAAGCAATATTTCGTGCGTTTGGAATGGAGTGACTGATGGATTAAAAGACAAAGTGTTATAGGAGGAGGAAGATGAAAAAAGTCTTTTTAGTAACAGGTATTGCTATTATGGTAATTGTCTTATTTGTTTTATTGTGGTTTTTGTTTGTAGTTACTGGAGTATTCTCTATTTTTATGCCAAATCCACCAAAACCAGAAATCACATATGGAGAGTTTCCTATTAGTATTACCTATGAAGTGAATGGAGAGGTAAAGATAATAGAGGACACAGTAATATGTGAATTTGATGGTTTTGAGAGCCGTGGAACAGCGGGGAAATTCCGTGTGTGGAAAGCGTACCTAAAAAGCGGAAATGAACGTTTAACTCTTTTGCGAGTTAATAATGGGGAATCAGCATTTGAGGTTTGTCTATCTTACGGATTACCTGATTATTACATGGGAGATTTAAGATATCAAAATAAGGAGGAATATGAGAAAAAAAGGGACAGTAACGAATATCTCAATTACATCCAATGGGAAAATGGTATTCAAACAGGAGAGGCCATATCAAAGGAAGAAGTGTGGGAAAAATACAAATTAAAAATTATAGATGTTCAATATAGCCCTCCTATAATAAATAGTTTTAAGTAAAAAAAGCGATAGGGACGCGTACTTTTGCCTCTAATTTTATAGGCATGGATAGGAATATGTATAGTGAGAAGAGAATTATGTGTTTTACTAAAGTGCTGGTAGAGTTAAACTCACAGCACTTTTCTCTTGTATTTCCTAATTATCTTCATTACAATCACCTTCACAACAACAAAAAGGAAGGTGATGGCTAATGAAAGAAATTACTTATAAGACCACAAAAGACTTATTCAGAGAAAGAAGGAAAGAGGAATCCCCTAAAATCCCAACAGGTTTTAAACGTATCGATGAAATTACCTCCGGTGGATTTCAATCGGGAGAATTAATCATTATAGCAGGAAGAACTCAAATGGGAACTACTTCATTAGCTTTGAATATGGCTCTTAATGTGGTTGGATTAGAAAAAATCACTGTATATGTTGGATTAAATGAATTTGCTGAAAGAATAGCCATGAAGCTTGAGGCAATAGAATCGGGTGTTGATATTCATTTAATAGAAGATAATATGTTGCAAGGTGAAAACTATAACAATGTTGATAGAGCAAGAGAAAGGTTAATGTTGAAGCCTTTGCTATGTATAGACAATCCCTATATGAAGGTTACAGATGTCATAGAAGGATTAAAAATGTTAAAGCAGATGGAGAATATTGAGTTTGTCATAATTGATAAATTACATTCTCTTGTACATAATTCCCGGAAAGAAGATAAAAGCCTGAGAGCTTCGGATATACTGTATGAGTTAAAAATAGCTGCATTGGAATTAAATGTTGCTGTAATGGTTTTATGCGGATTAAAGCGTACCGTTGAAAATAGGCGTTTTCATATACCATGTATAAGCGATTTAGCTACAGATGATTATGCAGAAGAAGCAGCAGATAAAATTATTTTGCTTCACCGTGATGCATACTACGACCCATTTTGTGAGAATGATAAAATTGCTTATGTAACAATAGCTAAAAATAAGAATGGAAAGACAGGTACAGCCGAATTATATTGGGATGATCAGTACTTAAAGTTTTCTGATATATAGGTTACATGTATGAAAAATGAATCTATTCCTGCAAAAGTACAGACTTGGCTTCCTATATGGCTATAAATATAATCATAGATAATATGAAATAGGATAGAAAGGAAGCCGATACTGATGGACGAATGGGAATATAAAGATACTTTAAGTAAAGAAGGAAAAGAGAAAGACGGAGGATAAAACCGGTGCGAAGGATATATCCTCTGGCAATTATAAGCGGTTATCGTAACGTTTTTTAAAAAAGACGTGACAATATGGGAAGTTACTGAGAAGTTCTATGAAAATTCTTCCCTAATTGTATCATTGACATTGCTTATACCTGTAGTTACAATCATCACGCATTAATAAAAAGAAAGGGTGATTGCTTTGGGGAAAGTAGTAGGCTACATACGTGTATCTACCGATGAACAGGTTGCCAATGGTCAAGGATTACAGATTCAGGAGAAAGAACTAAAGGAATATTGCAGAAAGAATAAGCTTGAAATGGTTAAGCTGTTCAGAGATGAAGGCGTCAGCGGAGCCAATGATGTCAATAAGAGAAAAGGATTAAATGATTTACTGGAATATTGCCGGAATCATGAAGTCGATCAGGTATTAGTCACAAAGATTGACAGGCTTGCCCGAGATACCTTCATTTCCCTATGGGTGGAGAAAGAAATTAGAATTTGCGGTACAGAATTGATCAGTATCAGTGAAGAAAACTTGAACGGTACCGATTACATGACAAATGCTATGAGACAGGTAGTATCCGTATTCGCAGAACTGGAAAAGAACCGGATTACGGACCGCCTTAAAAGCGGAAGGTTAAATAAAGTGGAATCGAAAGGAATAAAAGCATCAGGGAGTTGCCCTATCGGATATAAGTATGACGAGAATAAACAGGTTGTATTGGTAGAAGAGGAAGCTGCATTAGTAAAAAGGATATTTGATATGTATCTTTCAGGGATGTCCTTACGGAAGATTGTAAATACGCTTAATTCTGAAGGATATCGGACAAAGCGTGGAAATGAATATAGCCGTCAGGCAGTGCAGCGGATACTAAAAAATGACTTCTATATTGGTGTACTTAGGTACAGTAAGATTGTAAAAAAGAAAGCAAACCATCCGGTGATAGTGAGTAATGTGGTGTTTGGGAAAGTTCAAAAGATGCTCAATAAAAATTCAAAATAAAGAAAGGGGATTATAGGCATGGCTGAAATAAAAGGAATCCATTGCCCTAAATGCGGCTCTACCAATGTAAAAAGAAAAAAGACCATGTTTAACTGGAGCTATGATTTTTTATTGATCCTTGGAGGATTGGCATTTGGTGTGAAGGATTTATTTATCCTGATATACATAGGCGTTATGGCACTCAAAGCATTATTGGAGATTGGATTCTTTTTTACAAGCAGGAAAAAATGGACGTGGGAGTGTAAATCCTGTAAAAAAGAATTTGAAACGGAAAAGTTATAACATAAACAATAAGATTAAAAACGATTATCATTTTTATTTGATGCGGATATATGGTTAATATAGGGATATAAAAAATTTTAAAAATATTTTAATTTTTTAAAAATTTCTAAAAAATTTTTACGTATTTATTTAGTGAGTGAATCTGGGGATTGCAACTGAAAACTGAAAGGAGGGTAGAGGATGAGAAGTTTTCAGCCATAGAGTGGGAATCCCTGGACACGGAGAATACCCGTGTTGACAAAGAGACAATCGGTAAAACTTCTTATGAATACTTCCCATACAGTATTCACCTAATTTAGAAAGGATGCTGTTTCTACTACTATATGAAATACTATTGATAATAATATTCGCACCATTTTTCACACTAAAGAATGAGGCAATGGATGTACTACTAATCGCAGCACTGGAATGAGATAGGGCTATATCAATTAAAGATGTAGCCCTATTATCATATTTAAAGACATTATCTATCTATGTCTATCTAAGATTCTTAAACTTCTTTACTTATGATATCTGCTACTATACGTTAATTATTACTACAGTAAAGCCTATGTATAAAAATTAACGTTTATCGAATAAAACCCTATTACAGTAGGCTTGCCGATAAACAATAAAATCAATTGAGTTCATAATAAATAAAAAGAAAAAAATGTATTTGGATATGGGCAGGCCTGTCAAAATGATTTCTAAGGGAATCTAAAGTGTACTAAGTGAAAATGGGAATAAAAGAAATGCTTGAATTTAAAGAGTTTTAGGTAGATATGAAGTAAAAATGGGAAAAAGTACCCTATTGCCGGAAAGTTGGTTCTATTGCTATCTAAGATGGGTGCTTTTAAAAATGGGAACGAATGAAAATGCTGAAAAGTGTAGTTTCAGCCACTAGACAACAGTAATGCTTATTAAAGTGGGAATAAAAGAAGTGTATTTATTTGCCGCGTGTTAGCAGTGTATGGGGCTGGAGCATATAAAGATACCCTAATACTAAAAGGTGACGATATTAAGGGTTCTACGAAGGAAATTGAAAAGAGGAAGTTCTTTAAAATGGGGAGAAGTATACTTTCAGCACTAGAAAACAGTTGGTATGTTAAAGAAACTGAAATTGGAAAGAATTTAATGAAAAATGAAGTGAGGAAGATTGCTTTTATAGAATAAATATTGTATACTTTAGGTGTAAATTTTAGACATAAAGAGTATGGATAAATTGACCCTAAAGGAGATTTTGATGTCATGGTTAAAGCAGATAATTATATTGCTATTAGCAATAACACTATCAAGAGTATCCATAAGATAGGAGTTGATGCTTTTGCATTATATGCTATTTTAATAATGAGCATGGATTGGCAACGAATCTGATAAGGAATAGATAGGATTTAATAGGATGAATAGAATAGAAAATAATTATATCAGTTAATTTGATGTAAAAAAATCATACATATAATTCAATACGCTTTTAGAAAGTCTTTAACTGCTTTGAAAAGGTAGTTTAAGGCTTTTTTTATTTTGCAAAAAAATTTTTAAAAAATTCTTATCCATGAAAAAATTTTGCGTATTAAAAATCTGTGAGGGGATTAAGTATATATCAAAATTACCATTAAATGTAAAAAGCGTGCTTTTAATAATACCCTAAGCACAATACGTTTCTTGGTAAAAAGATTCATTAGAATGAAGGAGGTGAATTGGAACAATGCAACATGAGTTTTTCGATGAATTGGATGAATTTTTAGATGAAGAAAAGCAGTGGAGGTGCATAGCTCCTGAAGAAAGTTGGGCTATCATAGCGAGGGATCTTGGTATTACAGAAGATGATGGCCTTGAAGAATTCGTCAAAGAGTATGAGGCCAAGCAAAAGAACATCAATAAATAACTACAGGACAAGCTTGACATTCTGAATGATTGAATTATCATCATCATGCGGATAATATACCTTCCTGCATACGGTGACGGCTGATAAGGACATAGTAATGTAAATATTAAAAATTTTGACTTTGACAACTTAATGAAAAATCACGGGTTTCAAATGAGTTTAATTCCTTAGTAGATAATTAATATGGTCTTGGTTTAAAACATTAAATCTAAAGGATTCTAATAAATTTCAGAGATAAACCCTATGAATCCTATGTAGGAAGGTATCTATGTCAAGCTTGAAACGGTAGGAGGTGTTGCTGATGAAGGTACGGTTGCTCAAGGTATCTTCGATTATGGCAAATGGTAAGGAAGTAGCCCAGATACGGATAAGTGGTAAATGGCTTGAAGCGTTAGGTTTTAAGATAGGAAGTAATTATATCGTAGAAGAAAAATACGGACAGCTTGTGTTACGGCTTGTTCACATGGAGAAAGTGTATTGAAGGCGGTGTAAGAAAATATGAATCATGCGTGTTTGGCGAATGTAAATCATTCTTTAACGGTAAAGGAAGCGATTGAGCTATTTACAGAGCATTTGGAAACTTTGGGGCGAAGTCCGGAAACGATAGATACCTATAAGGATAATTTATATAGATTCTATCGGTATTTATGTAATTATTACAACAGTCAAATCTATGTTGATAAAATAACAGATGATGATTTGCTGCGCTATCTTCGTGAGGAATATAACCATGAATACTATGCTTCGGCCTACCGATTTAATATCGTAACAGCATTTAAGTGCTTTTTAAGATTCTGTTACAGGAAAGGCTATTGTACGGAAGATATTGCGAAAAAAATCAAACAGGTTAAGCGAAAAGTGAAGGAACGAGTATATTTAACGGATAAGGAAGTAGAAAAGCTGTTATTATGTATTGAACACCCTGTCATAAAAGCAGTTGTACAGACAATGTATTATGCAGGGTTAAGAATTAGCGAGTGTATTCAATTAAAAGTCTCTGATGTGGACTTTGAAAAGAACTGGATTATGATACGGGAAGATACGGAAGGAAATATCCAGAAAGTCCCTATAAGCCACAAGCTGCGGTCAGCATTACTGTCCTATGTAGAAAACAGAGGGAATTCACAGGAGTTCGATTTCTTCTTTGCCACCAGAACCGGAAAGTTGAGTGCAGGTTATGTGAATTTAAAATTAAAGGAAGCCAGTGAAAAAGCGGGATTAAAAAAGGTAGTAACGAATCATATCCTGAGGCATAGCTTTGCCTCTAATCTCCTTGAAAAGGGTGCGGATATATTTACTGTACAAAAATTATTACGGCATAAGAATTTAAAAACTACGCTTATCTACTTACATGCGGATATAGAAAGACTGAGAAAAGCCATAGAATTAATAAGCTGATGAATAAGCTGATGGAGGAAAAACAAATGTTGTTTGGTAAAGCAATCCTATGCTTTATAAATGATTTGAATGCATTGGGAAGCAGTGAAAATACCATATACGTTTATGGGAAATTTCTTAATGATTTTAATCGTTATTTAGTAAGAGTATATAACAGACCGTTGCATCTTGATGAAATTACGATCAGTGATGTTGAAAAGTACTTATATAATGAATTACCGGAGGGTAAGTATTCAGATTCATCCCGGCATAGTATGATTACCGCCTTTAAAAGCCTATATAATTTCTGTGAACGAAAAGGCTATTGTACGATTAATATGGGGAAGCTGATACGAAATGTAAAAATAAAAACGGAAGAAAGAGAACCGATTGACGAAATAGAATTCATGAAATTGGTAAAATGCATTAGCAGTGATACGGTTCGTGTGGTAGTGTATACCTTATTTTATACAGGACTTCGAATTACGGAATGTTTACATTTACAGCTGGAGGATGTTGATTTGGAACATGATGTGATTATTACGAATAAAGGCAAAGGAAATCGGGAGAGAAGAGTACCTATACACCATAGATTAAAGAAAGTATTGTTAAAATATTTGGAAGAAGAAAGGATGGAAGCCAATACCGGATTCTTTTTCTCCGGAAAAAGCGGAAAAATGAGCAGACAGTATGTGAATAAAGCCCTAAAAGCTGCCGCTGCAAAAGCAGGAATCGAAAAAAGGATATTCTGCCACTTATTTAGGCATTCATTATTATCCAATCTAAAGAAACGTGGAGCAGGAATATTGGAAAGGCAAAAAATAGCAGGGCATAAATCCATCAATACCTTGGAAATCTATACGCATACCAGTGAAGAAGAATTAATGGAAGCAGTAAATCTTTTATAGGGATAAGCTGACAAAATGGAGGTGGTTTTAAATGTATGGGGATAATACGGCTGAAAAATTATCGGATAATACAGAGATTGCAGTTAACAGGGGTAGGAAGGATAAAGCGAAACTACAGGCTGAAAACAATATCCCTATAAAGGATTTAAAGCTGCCGAATATGACTGAAAGAGCTGAAAAGGTAGTCGCTGCCATAGGTAGAGGAACAGATCCAAGGGACGTATGGAAAACATTAAAATTTGTCAGTTATGATGCGATGGCCGAATATATGAGATTAAGAGGATATGTATGGAGTATAGAAAATAATAATTATATTTATGAACCGGAAACTGCTGCTAATGCAAATAATGGACGAAAGGAAAATGATGTAGGCAATCAAAGAAAAAAGAAAGCTTTAGTGAATAAAGAAAAGGTCAATATTGAAACCCCTATGGATGAGAGACGAAAGGCAGCGTTGGATTTTCTGGTAGATAATATACCGGAAATACAGAAAATGATTGAACAGTTCAAACAGCCCTTAGAGATACCTCGGTACGGATTGAAAGGGAAGAAAGTAAAAAAGAGTTATAGGATTAATGAAACGTTAGCTGAGTTGCTGAAAGAACTTTGTGAGAACCGGAAAATAGAACAGCAGGAGTTTATTGAAATAGTGCTATTGGAAGGATTAAAGAAATACGGATATGCAGAGGAGATAAAAGCATATATGGGAGTATAAATAATACCAAGGCTGAAAAAGTACCTGGTATTATTTTTTTAATAGATTACGTATTCCATAATAGTACAAAATTTGATATACTGTAAATAGTTCCATGTAAATACTTGGTTCTGTATGGCTGACGTATGGCTAATGTATGGCTGGATTTTAAGAATAAAATAAATTTCATATGGCTGATGTATGGCTGATAGGTGGCTGAGAAAATTCAAGATTCTGAAACCCTATTATACTAAGGGTTCTGAGATTGGATATAAAAGGGAAGATGGCGGTTTTAATATAAAAGAGAGTACTTTGATAAGGAAACAGAGACGTATTATCTGAGGGCAAGGTATTATGATCCGAGTGTGGGTAGATTCATAAGTGAGGATCCTGCGGAAGATGGATTTAATTGGTATGTGTATGCAGGAAATAATCCTGTAATGTTCGTTGATCCCAGTGGGTTAGTAATCGCTTTTTCAGGTAATAATTCTGATGATTTTTTAAAGTACATTCGCCAAAATGCTGGTGATTCGCGATATGATTTGAATAAAAAAGGAGAATTGTTTATAAATACAGACATGAAAAATACTCTTACAGGTGGTTCGCCTACATTTGTAGATATGTTAAAAAAGGGTATGACAAATAATGATGTAATTATAATAAAATTGGAGAAAACTTCAACGGGTTCTTCTTTGACAAGATGTTTTTCTGATGGTATCGAAGTGATACCCAGCTTATACACAAAGGACGGTTTTAATGGTAATCGTAATGTTGAAATAACGATTCATGATGGTAAGAATGCAGAATTTGATTTAGTTCATGAGCTTTCTCATGGATTGGATTGGGTGTTAAGAAATGACCAAAAAGTTATATATGCTAATGGTGCTAATCAAGCTGATATATACAATAAGTATACAGAAGCTCGTGCCATAACTTTAACTGTGTATGGTAAAATAGAAATATAGCAAACGGAAGTTTAAAATTCTAGCAGTAA
>ENA-UPAD01002817-UPAD01002817.1-bioreactor-metagenome-genome-assembly--contig:-NODE-2817-length-11273-cov-29.414780_pt1 | contig 11273 bp, 8 predicted proteins | sample MGYA00238179_ERZ772710 | MGnify/ENA primary metagenome ERZ772710 (study PRJEB29004, sample SAMN07631245) | bioreactor metagenome | isolation source: Switchgrass digestor | place: USA: Dartmouth...
AGGGATGTGAGTGAATCTGAATTCAGTTACATGTCCATCCTCGTTGTCCTCTGAATCATTCATTTACCTCTAATTCCATCCCCTTCTCTGATACCCTGAAATATTCTGCCAGCGGAGCCGTGACAGTATATAACGAATTTTCAGCTGCTGATGCTCTGGATGGTTTCTGAGGCTGATTAATACTGAATACTCCTCTATTAATAAAAATCCTTTTTAGATTGTCCCTCTTATTGTATAACTTCATAAAAACACCTGGTTTATTTTTTTTGAAGTGTAAAGATAATTTCTTAATTTCAAGATCAAACCGTAAATTATATTCATTATAACTGTGAGAATAAAGTTCACCTTTGGGAGGTGATAAAATAGACCTATATAAAAGGTTTTCTATTCTGTTTTGCACCATATTCCTCCTACTGATACTGCAGGGTACAGTAGCTGCAGAATCAAACTATACAGTGGACTATTCAACATACCTCGGTGACAAAGTCGTTGACGAGGCACGTGACGTCTATGTGGACGACTCAGGGTACATCTATGTGACCGGATCTACACATGTAAATGGATCCAAGGATGTATTCGTCACCAAATTTAACGTGACAAGAGAAGTCATATACCACACAATATTAACTGAAACATCAGGAGACGACTGGGGCCACAGAATAGTTGCAGATGGAGATGGATACGCCTACGTTGTGGGCGAGATAAACCATGACGGTCTGAAGGTTGCGGATGCCTTCATATCAAAAATAGACCCCTCAGGCAAAGAAGTTAAGAGGGTATACATTGGCGGCTCAGGCTATGACGTTGCAAAGGGCCTTGCCATCGATTATGAGGGCAACATTTACGTCAGTGGCTACACAATTTCAACCGTCCTCAATGTATCCGAGCTGGGTGGGGGTACAGCCAGAGTGCCTGGGACCAACCCAAACGCAACTCCACTGACAGACTGGACCTATCATGGTGGATACGATGCATTTCTTGCCAGGTTCGACCAGGACCTCAATCCTGTCAATCTAAGATACTTTGGGGATCATGGGACGACTACTGCCAGGGTATCGCCATTGACTATGCAGGTAACATATACATTACGGGATACACCTACTCAGATGACTTTCCACTGACATTTGACGCCATATCCGGTGATAAAAGGGGAACCACCGATATATTTCTATCAAGATTCACTCCAGACCTGAATTGTGATTATTCAACCTACCTTGGAGGTTCAGGACCGGATTTCTGTTATTCAATTATATCCAAGGACTCCCGGATTTACCTCGCAGGTAAAACCAATTCATCTGACTTCCCTGTGACATTAAACGCCTACCAGAAAACAAGGAACGGCTCCAGTGACGGTTTCATCATGGTATTCAATGACTACTCAGTGGAATACTCAACATACCTCGGTGGGCGCGGAGACGACTCAATAAACGATATCACACAGGACATCCTTGGAAACCTCTACCTCACAGGTTGGACAGGATCAGATAACTTCCCCTTAACACCCGGAGCATACGACAGTTCCTTAAGTGGTGTGGATGCCTTCGTTATGAAATTCAGCATCCCGAAAGGCGTCCTCTACAGCTCCTACCTGGGGGGCATTGAGGCTGACCAGGGCTACGGTGTGGCGGTTGACAGGTACCAGAACATCTATGTTGCAGGAAAAACCTGGTCCTCAAATTTCACGGTAACTCCAGATGCCTGCAAAAAGAATCTCACAGGACTCTCAGATGGTTTCCTTACAAGATTCACACCATTCATAATAAGCAACATCAGCGTGACACCCCTCAACGGGACAGGACCCCTCACAGTAACCCTTACAGGTAACATAACCAACTGCGGTGATTCCACAGGGTGGTACAGACTTGACCTCTACATAAACGGTTACAGGACCGCTGGAAAGTGGGTCGAGGTTGGTTCACTGGAAACAGAGCCCTTTGAGTTTGAATACACCCTGAGAAACAGCAGGGCATATTCTGTGGGTGTGAACAACTTCCCACCAGCAACTGTGAGGGTATTCCTCGGGCCCCTGATAATCCCTGAGAACCTCCGGGTGACACCATCAGGTGGCCAGGAGCCCCTGAAGGTGAATGTGACAGCTGACCTTGTAAACTACGGCGACCTTCCAGACAGCTACACAGCAGAACTTTACATTGACGGGGTGCTCGTTGACAGCAGGAATGTCACGGTGAACGCCAGCAGCAGGACCACCGTATCCTTCAACAGAACCCTTGCAGCAGGCCTATATGAGATCACCATAAACGACCTTGAACCCGAGCTTGTCTATGTCATGGAGGGGGAGAAGTTCTACATAGAAAACTTCACACTGACACCCCAGAGCGGAGCAGCACCACTGACGGTTACGGTCAGCGCCATGATCACCAATATCGATTCAAATCCAAGGAGTTACACAGCCACCATATACGTCAACGGTGTTCCCGATCACACGGAGGTCCTCAATATTCCAGGTGAAAGCACGGTACCCTTCAGCACCAGCATACTCCTTCCTGATAGAGGATTATACACGATATCACTCAACAATAATGTCTCAGGAACCGTCAGGGTCCTCAGTGAGGCCAACTTCACACTATCCAATGTTACAGTTTCCCCGGTGGATGGCAAATCACCACTCAACGTGACTGTCACTGCAATAGTAATGAACAACGGTGACCTCGCAGGTGATTTCGCAGTGACGCTCTACCTTGATGATGTAGCCTGGGAAACCAGAACCGTCAGTGTCCCTGGTAAGAGTTCGGTGCTGGTTTCATTCAGAAAGGAGCTCACCTTTCCAGGCGAATACCGTCTGCGTTTGAACTCAGGCACTGATGTGACTATCAGGGTCCTTGAGCCTGATCCAACGATCACAGGGTTCAATGTCACGCCTGTGACAGGCCCGGCCCCATTAAGTGTAAGGGCGTCCCTGAACGTGACAAATCCCCACGACCTGGTTATAGGTTTCACTGCAAGGCTAATGGTTGATGGTGTGGTCGTGCAGGAGAACATTGTGAGTCTCAGTCCGGGCGAAACAAGGGAGATCGCCATGGGGACACTTCTAACCCCTGGAAACCATACTGTGGGAATCAATGAGTTCAGTAAAATCGTGCGTGTCCTTAGACCTGCCAGCATAACCCTCTCAGATCTGCGCGTGACACCATCTTCAGGTTTCAGCCCTCTTACCATAACAGCCACTGCCACTGCCAGGAACACCGGCGAGGTTGACGGGAATTACACTGCAGTCCTCTACATCAACGGTCTGGCTGTGGATGAGAAGAATGTTACAGTTGGGGCCGGTAGAAGCGTCCAGGTGGCATTTAATCACACCATAGACAATCCCGGAATATACCTGGCTGGAATAGGATCTCTAACCCCACTTAATGTGAGGGTACTCAGTGAACCTGCAATCTCAAACCTCAGCGCCACACCACTCACCGGTGTTTCACCACACAGGATAATAGTCACGGCCCTGGTAAGCACCACTGAGGAGGGGTCTGGAAACTACACTGCAGGGCTTTACATTGACGGTGTGAATGTCCAGAACAGGACCGTTAGGGTCACAGGTCCGGGTTCAGTGCTTGTTAGCTTCACAGCGGATATCAGTGAACCAGGTGAGCACCAGGTGACTGTCAATTCCCTTTCCCCGGTCACAGTGAGGGTTCTAAGACCCGCAACCTTCATTGTTGACAACCTAACTGTTTCACCATCCACCGGAGTCATACCCCTCAGAGTCAATGCATCTGTAAGGGTGACCAACATCGGAGACATTGCCGGTAACTACACCGCAAGGCTCTACATTGACGGTGTGAATGTCCAGAACAGGACCGTTAACGTGCCTGCCGGTGGGGATGTCACAGTGTCATTCACATACAATATAACGCAGAGGGGCAACCACACGGTGTGGATAGATAATCCGCCAGGCATCAATGTGAACGCACTGAAACCAGCCACACTTGAGATAAGATCATTCAGTGTTACACCGGGAAGCGCCGTGGGTTCAGTGAACGCAAATGTCAGTGCAGAGATTGAAAACAGTGGTGACCTTGAAGGGGAATTCAGCATACCATTCTACCTAAACAGGTCACTCATAAGGAACGAAACCATCAGACTCGGACCCGGGGAGAGAGGAAACATAAACTTCCAGCAGTACCTATCAGGACCTGGTGTCTACACCTTCAGTCTGGGTAACCTCAGGAACAGCACAGTATACGTTAACCCGGCCAGAAGAACATACTCCTTCACATTCAGGAATACAGGAAAGTACACCACCACAGTGACATACTATGTGACGGTTTATTCATCAACAGGTGCAAAACTTGGATACCGGACATTCAAGTTCACACTGAAACCCGGTAGAAGCTACTCAGCAACCATCGGATACTACCCATACGATGCAAGTATAGTGACAACGAGGAAGATCTACAACCCGAGCAGGTACACCAGGACCATAAAACTCTCAGAGACCTTCAGAGCCGACACACTATCAGCAACGCTCAACTACAGCAACACCATAAGGGGTTACAGGTACGTGTACATAAAAAAGACCTTCAGGGCGGTTAATATGAGAATAACCGTAACCTGATCTTTTTATTTTTTGGATTAAAACGTCGATTCAGAGCTTCTACTAAAAACTTATTCTGGATAACATCAAATCAGGGCAAAAATCAGCTGTCCCGAATTAATTAGTCTCAAAAAATTAGTTGCGCAAAATAAGATTAAGGAAAAATTATTATTCAAACATCTTCCTCATGCAGCGCCTTATTGTACCCTCGGCAGCCTTTCCACCCATGAGGTTCTTTATCTCCTTTGCAAGGGCCTGTGCAGCAACCAGATCCGTGTGCCTGATCTCACCCTTCTCTATCCATTTATTTACCTCATCATCAAGGTCTGATAGGGTGTTGAGTGCTGCATCCAGTTCCTCCTGCTCCTCAAGGAGGTGCATTGATTTAGCGCTCCTCACAAGGAGTTCAGGGTTCATGGCCTTGAGCATTCCATTAACACCTGAGGTTTCAACGAGTGAAGCTATGGTCTGGAGTGTCATGAGGATCTGCTTCTCAACCATCTCCTTGGGGGCCCTGATTATCTGTGTACCCACATAGTAGTAGTCAAGGACACCTGAAAGTGTGACCGCTGTAACAAGTGACCCCATATCTGCAACTGCACTTGATACGTCGGCCGGTACAACATAGGCTACCTTACCGCAACTTTCAGCGAGTTCAACGCATCTTGATATCTGTTCATCTGTTGCTATGTCAAGTTCACTGCTTGAGTGACCCCCTATGACATAGTGGCCATGCTGTGGTGTACCAGGGACGGCTGCAGGGTGCATTGATGCTATACCCAGGTCCTTACGATCCCTTCTAAGCTCCCTTTCAAGTACGTAGTAGAGTACCACAGGTGAGACCGTACAGGTGTTTGCTATGACAGCCCCCTCTGGCAGGTGATTTGTTATGTTCTTTGCTATCTCAAAGGTCTTCTTACCGAAGGGTGTGAAGAGTACTGCTATTTCAGCCTCACTGGCTGCCTCTGCATCGTTGTCTGTTACTGTGACCCCTGCATCCTCAACCACCTTCCAGTGTGCATCATCCAGCATATCCCTTGCTGGTTCTGCCAGTACAACGTCATGTCCGGCCTCTGCAAATTCAATTGCCATTCTGCTTCCACCGTAGGGTGCCTCACCCCCATATTTTTCAGGCAAGTTCAGCTGGTCCACATAAAGTTTCTGGTTACCCGCGCCATAAACTGCAACTTTCATAGTGCTCACCTAACATTAATATATTGTTAAGTAATTTGAATGAATATTATAAATTTTGGCATTTTTTTCTTTGAAAAAAATAGGAGCCCCCAGCATCCTAAAATACATCAAGAAGTCAAAAATTATTTTAAAATTTGATATAATCCCATTTAAATTCCATATTAAGATTTAAAGGTCTTAAATATGATACAAATTGAAATAATGACATCTGAGATGGAAAATTTTTTAATAAAAGATGGTGATCCTATAATACAGTGGCCTTAGATGTGTCAAAAAAGAGAAAAAATCAGTGCTCAATGTACCTGACCATAAAAAATTTAAGGGATCTATTCTGGCTCGGGTTCGCCGTAAAGCTGCTCAGCTATCTTCTCCAGGGTTTCAATACCCTTTGCCTCCTTCTTGAGAAGCGGGACCTCTGCAACCACCTTATCACTGAATTTCTCCCGGATCTGCTTAAGCCTCTCCTGCTGGAGTTTTCTGCGGGCATTACAGAACTCACAGTCGCTCTCCTCCGGGAGGACCTGGTTCACTATTACGCCGTCGGCGTGGATACTGTACTTCTCGAGGGCCTTCATTGCCCTCTCTGACTCGTAGATGGACATCTCCTCAGGGATGACAACCATCTTGAAGGATGTCCTCTCAGGGTCTGACATGACCTCCCTTGCAGCGTTTATCTGCTTCTTGGTGGCCTCCATGTCCTGCAGCGCCCTGTCCTCCTCTTCCTCATCACCCATGAATGGGAGTATGTTCTTGAAGGCCTTGGCCATGCTTCCTATCTGCCTCCTTATCTTTATCATCTTCCCGACCCATGAGTCCATTATTTCAGGGAAGGATAGGAGGCGGAGGGTGTGACCGGTTGGTGCCGTGTCAAAGATAACGATATCGTATTCATCGGTTGTCATGTACCTCAGGAACTGGTCGAAGGCCGCAGCCTCATCGATACCCGGGGACATTGATGCCATGTCCATCTGGTCCTGAAGCATATCCAGGCCCATGCCAGGGTTCATTGCAGCCTGTTCCTGAAGTTTTGCCTGGTACTCCTCCATTGCAACCTCAGGGTCTATCTCAACCGCATAGAGGTTCTCGGTTATCTTTGTGGGGGTGTGACCTATCTCCCTCTCCAGTGAATCTGAAAGTGAGTGTGCAGGGTCAGTTGAGATCACCAGGGTCTTTTTACCTGACCTTGCCATCCAGAGGGCTGTTGCAGCCGATATGGTTGTCTTACCAACTCCTCCCTTTCCACCTATGAATACAAATGTTGTTTTGCCCTTATTGAACTTGAAGAGATCCTTAAATGCCATTATACTCCTCCTGTAAAATTAATCATCGATCCAAGATCAGCATCACTGATATAAGTTTTTCTACCTCTTTTGATAGTTATATAAAATATACCCTACTTACTTTTAACCATTGCTGTTTGATGAGAGTGGTTCCATGAAGTGTGTTCCCGGGCTTTGTTCTGAAGTGGTATCGGTAATAGAGGATTTCATAAGGCAGAAGGTGGCTGAGAGTGGAGCCAGCGGTGTGGTGCTGGGGCTCAGTGGTGGTGTGGACTCAAGCACAGTAGCATACCTTGCAGTTAATGCTCTGGGACCTGACAGGGTCCTCGGGCTAATCATGCCATCCAGTACTACCCCCAGGGATGATCTGAGACATGCCAGGACCGTTGCAGATGAACTTGGAATTGAGAGTGAAACCATAGACATTGACCCCATCATAGAATCCCTCACTGGGCTCTGCAGCCACAATGCGAATGAACTGGCACTGGCAAACCTTAAACCAAGGGCCCGCATGGTGATCCTCTACTACCATGCCAACTCCCTGAACCGGCTCGTGGCAGGTACCGGTAACCGGACCGAGCTACTTCTGGGTTACTTCACCAAGTACGGTGATGGTGGAGTTGATATGCTACCCATCGGAGGACTGTACAAGGGACAGGTCCGTGAACTTGCGGGGAGGCTGGGTGTTCCCCCTGAGATAATAAAAAAACCTCCCACAGCCGGCCTCTGGCACGGCCAGACCGATGAGGAGGAACTCGGCATGAAGTACGATCTACTGGATGAACTCCTCTGCCTCCTGGTTGACAGGAAGCTCCCGGTGGAGGAGGTCGCATCCACCCTATCACTGCCACCCTCAGAGGTTGAAAGGATTGCCAGTATGGTTAAGGGATCGGAGCATAAACTGAAACCCCCTGAGGTCCCGGATATCTGGGAGGTGATGGAGTGTTCACACTGATCTACATAACAGCATCCTCAGTGGATGAATCAGCATCCATCGGACGTAAACTTGTTGAGGAGAGACTCGCTGCCTGTGTTAATATAATCCCCTCCATAAGGTCCATCTATCACTGGGAGGGAAGCATGGAGGAGGATGAAGAGTCAGGCCTCATCGTTAAAACGTCCCATGAACTGACCCCGCAAATAATTAAAAGAGTCAGGGAACTACATAGTTATGATAATCCATGCATAATATCAATTCCCATAACCGGGGGATCTCGTGATTACCTTGAATGGTTAGATGATGAAGTTAAAAGGCCATGATGGCGGTGATTCAGTGGATATTGAAAGAAAATGGCGTGATAGATGGAGAGATGCTGGCATATTTCAGGCTGACCCTGATGACAGAGAAAAGATATTCCTCACAGTCGCTTACCCCTACCCCAGTGGTGCGATGCACATAGGACACGGGAGGACCTACACTGTCCCTGATGTCTATGCACGGTTCAAGAGGATGCAGGGCTACAACGTCCTGTTCCCCATGGCCTGGCATGTCACAGGGGCCCCTGTCATAGGGATAGCGCGGAGGATTCAGAGGAAGGATCCCTGGACCCTCAAAATCTACAGGGAGGTCCACAGGGTCCCCGAGGATGAGCTTGAACGTTTCAGTGACCCTGAGTACATAGTTGAATACTTCAGCAGGGAATACCGGTCTGTTATGGAGTATATGGGCTACTCCATCGACTGGAGGCGTGAATTCAAAACCACGGATCCCACCTACAGCAGGTTCATACAGTGGCAGATAAGGAAGCTGAGGGACCTTGGCCTCGTAAGGAAGGGCGCCCATCCTGTTAAGTACTGCCCTGAATGTGAAAACCCTGTGGGTGACCATGACCTCCTTGAGGGTGAGGGGGTCGCCATAAACCAGCTCACACTCCTCAAATTCAAACTTGGAGACTCATACCTGGTCGCAGCCACCTTCAGGCCCGAGACAATCTACGGGGCCACCAACCTCTGGCTGAACCCTGATGAGGATTATGTGAAGGTTGAAACAGGTGGTGAGGAGTGGATAATAAGCAGGGCTGCCGTGGATAATCTTTCACACCAGAAACTGGACCTCAAGGTTTCCGGTGACGTCAACCCCCGGGACCTGATAGGGATGTGCGTGGAGAATCCTGTGACGGGCCAGGAACACCCCATACTCCCGGCCTCCTTCGTTGACCCTGAATATGCCACAGGTGTTGTGTTCTCTGTCCCTGCACATGCCCCTGCAGACTTCATAGCCCTTGAGGACCTCAGGACAGACCATGAACTCCTTGAAAGGTACGGTCTTGAGGATGTGGTTGCTGGTATTGAGCCAGTGAATGTCATAGCAGTGGATGGCTACGGTGAGTTCCCGGCGGCCGAGGTTATAGAGAAATTTGGTGTCAGAAACCAGGAGGACCCCCGCCTTGAGGATGCCACCGGGGAGCTATACAAGATCGAGCATGCCCGCGGCGTTATGAGCAGCCACATCCCTGTCTATGGTGGTATGAAGGTCTCTGAGGCCCGTGAGGTCATCGCTGATGAACTGAAGGACCAGGGCCTTGCAGATGAGATGTATGAATTCGCTGAGCGACCTGTTATATGCCGCTGCGGTGGCAGGTGCGTTGTGAGGGTCATGGAGGACCAGTGGTTCATGAAGTACTCTGATGACGCCTGGAAGGACCTCGCCCACAGGTGCCTCGATGGCATGAAGATAATACCCGAGGAGGTCCGGGCCAACTTTGAATACTACATCGACTGGCTCAATGACTGGGCATGTTCAAGGAGGATAGGCCTTGGAACAAGGCTGCCCTGGGATGAGAGGTGGATCATCGAACCCCTCACAGACTCAACAATCTACATGGCATATTACACCATCGCACACCGCCTCAGGGAGATGGATGCCGGGGAGATGGATGATGAGTTCTTTGATGCCATATTCCTGGATGATTCAGGAACCTTTGAGGATCTCAGGGAGGAATTCCGGTACTGGTACCCCCTTGACTGGAGGCTCTCTGCAAAGGACCTCATAGGCAATCACCTGACATTCCATATATTCCACCACTCGGCCATATTCCCTGAGTCAGGGTGGCCCCGGGGGGCTGTGGTCTTTGGTATGGGCCTTCTTGAGGGCAACAAGATGTCATCCTCCAAGGGCAACGTCATACTCCTGAGGGATGCCATCGAGAAGCACGGTGCAGACGTGGTGCGGCTCTTCCTCATGTCCTCAGCAGAGCCATGGCAGGACTTTGACTGGAGGGAGAGTGAGGTCATCGGGACCCGCAGGAGGATTGAATGGTTCAGGGAATTCGGAGAGAGGGTCTCAGGTATTCTGGATGGTAGGCCAGTCCTCAGTGAGGTTACACCGGCTGAACCTGAAAGCTTCATTGGAAGGTGGATGATGGGTCAGCTGAACCAGAGGATACGTGAAGCCACAAGGGCCCTTGAATCATTCCAGACAAGAAAGGCGGTTCAGGAGGCACTCTATCTCCTTAAAAAGGACGTTGACCACTACCTTAAGCGTGTTGAGGGTAGAGTTGATGATGAGGTGAAATCTGTCCTTGCAAACGTTCTGCACGCCTGGATAAGGCTCATGGCTCCATTCATACCCTACACTGCCGAGGAGATGTGGGAGAGGTATGGTGGTGAGGGTTTTGTAGCAGAAGCTCCATGGCCTGACTTCTCAGATGATGCAGAGAGCAGGGATGTGCAGGTTGCAGAGGAGATGGTCCAGAATACCGTTAGGGACATTCAGGAAATCATGAAGATCCTTGGTTCCACCCCGGAGAGGGTCCACATATACACCTCACCAAAATGGAAGTGGGATGTGCTAAGGGTCGCAGCAGAGGTAGGGAAGCCAGATATGGGCTCCATAATGGGAAGGGTTTCAGCTGAGGGCATCCATGATAACATGAAGGAGGTTGCTGAATTTGTAAGGAGGATCATCAGGGACCTTGGTAAATCAGAGGTTACGGTGATAGACGAGTACAGCGTACTCATGGATGCATCTGATTACATTGAATCAGAGGTTGGAGCCAGGGTTGTGATCCACAGCAAACCAGACTATGACCCTGAAAACAAGGCTGTGAATGCCGTTCCCCTGAAGCCAGCCATATACCTTGAATGATCCTCAGACAGCCCTTTTCCTAGAGTATAAATCCAGACCCATTTTTTCTCTTTTCTCTGCAAACATATGAATGAGAAACCTTACTCAAAGGAATATCAAGACACATCTCTTTTCTCTGCAAACATATGAATGAGAAACCTTACTCAAAGGAATATCAAGA